>ERZ1026772.49-NODE-49-length-85908-cov-8.198549_pt1 | contig 85908 bp, 72 predicted proteins | sample MGYA00380124_ERZ1026772 | MGnify/ENA primary metagenome ERZ1026772 (study PRJEB33269, sample SAMEA4719760) | human gut metagenome | biome: human-associated habitat; feature: organic feature; material: feces | place: Cameroon | collected 2013-10 ...
CAAAAGTACGGAACGAACTAACGCGCATCAAGACGTAACCGCGGAGACGCTTACGCGGGTTTGCAAGGGGTTGATTTGCAAGGGATTGATTTGCAAGGGGTTATCAAAACGGGGCGTGGAAATGTGGCCAAAAAATGGCTGCGTTTCCACGCCCTTGTTAAATTGCTATCTGATTATCAGTGAGTTACGGATTCGTCTGTGGCCGCGTCCCGACTGGTTTGTTTTTTTTGATATACAACTTTATAGTTATATTACTTTGTGATATCAATATATTTTGTAACTTTGCCGTAAATCAATATAGTTATGGCGACGCAGGAGGATGTAGAGATATTTCTGAAACAATTCAGAGTTAAAATGGAGATATTCGGAATTATTTTCCGAAATGACAGGGGTAAAAACATCCAGACGCTTTTGGATTTGAACATTACGGAATTGGAGCGTCTGCAAGTTGTCAAGACGATAGAGATTGAAGACTATAGCGAAGGCCCCATTGCTGACACGCTTAATAATGGTATGGATATGTGGGTCTTCGGCAAAGATATACATGATAAGGAAGTTTATATTAAGATAACAATGGGGCTCAACGGATTGCATACTATATGCATATCATTTCACGTTGCAGAGTACCCGATGAATTATCCTTTCAAGAATAAACAAGGCGTATGAAAAGTCCATTTACCGGAGGCACTTGCACATTAATGCATGAAACTCGCGAAGTGACATATCGAAAAGAAAAATTTGAATATGTCGCTCAATATTGGATTTGTGATGACACCGGAGAGGAATTCACTACAACCGGTCAGGACGGCGCAAGTCTCGCACAAGTGTATAACAGCTACCGAGAAAAATTTGGGATACCTTATCCGGACGAAATAATCGGGCTTCGCGAAAAGTATGGATTGTCTTGTGCGTCAATGTCTTCCATTCTTGGTTTTGGCTCTAATCAATGGCGGCTTTATGAGCAAGGGGAGGTACCGAGTGTCTCAAACGGGCGAATGATCAGAAGTATAATGAAGCCTGAAGTCATGCTTGATCTCGTGGAGAACTCCAAGAATTTCTTATCAAAACAAGAAGTAGAAAAAATCAGCAAAAAGGTCAAAGCTGCGTTTGATGACGGCGAAAGGTCTTTGTTGGATAGTTTTGAAGAATCGCGTGTGTTTCTGCATAAAAGAGGTGCCGTGAACGGCTATGCGCCTGAATCCTTGTCTAGGCTCAAAAATATCCTGTTGTTCATATTGTATAAATGCGGAGATTTGTGGTGTACGAAGATGAACAAAATGCTGTTTTACATTGACTTTGCCGCATACCGTGAACGCGGTATGGCTTTGACCGGACTTTCATATAAAGCCATAGAATTTGGTCCCGTACCGGAAAGATGGGACAGGGTTTTCAGTGAATTCGATGCTGTCCGCCAAGTGCCGAAATCCATACGAGAGTTTGAAGGCATTATTCTACACGGAAGTGAAAAACCAGACTTGTCGCTCTTAAGTGAGCAGGAGATTTCAATAATTGAAAAGGTTTGCGATAAATTCAAGGATATGTCTTCCCATGAAATCTCCATTTTGAGTCACGAAGAAAGCGCTTGGAAAGATTGCGTCAGCAAGCATTCCACAATTCCTTTTTCCCAAGCTTTTTCTCTTAAAGCAATTTAGTAATCCTTGAAAAATTACAAGTAATTTGTTGACACGCTCCACCTCCGCCGGGGCTTCTCCCTCCACCAAATCTTGGCCCTCCATCTGATGGGGTGGCGGGACGCGGCCACGCTGCGGGTTTGCAAGGGGTTGATTTGCAAGTGGTTATAGAATAAGGGCGTGGAAATGTGGCCAAAAAAGGGCTGCGTTTCCACGCTCTTGTTAAATTGCTATTTGATTATCAGTGAGTTACGGATTCGCCTGTGGCCGCGTCCCGACTGGTGGTTGGAATGCTGAATTCACATCCGCAGTAGAGCTGATTATAGAAGCCGTGCTCGCGGATGATTTCGTTTCGACGCTCCTGGAGGCCGCCTTTTCGCCAGTTCATGTCCCACCATGTCACGTCGGGGAAAAGGCTGCATGCGTAGAAGCCGGCGGTGTTCACCTGGTCGAGGTTTTTCCAGCGGGAGGAGGCCAATGTCGTCGTGAGGACGTCGAAACCATGCTCCTGGGCATATCTTGCAGCACGCTCCAGGCGGAAACGGAAACACATCATGCAGCGGGAACCACGTTCTGGTTCATGCTCCAGACCATGTATGGCGTGATGCCAATGCTCATGGTCATAGCTATCATTGATGATGTCCAGGCCTGTTTCTTCGGCGTAGCGGATACACTCGTTCAGGCGTTTGCCGTATTCGCTTTCTGGAAAAATATTCGAATTGCTGTAGAAAATAGTCGGTCTAATGCCATGATTTACAAGGTATTCCACTATGGCTGACGAACATGGTGCGCAGCATGCATGAAGCAGTATCCTGCTGCCCGGCGGCGTTACTTCCAATGTGTGTTTCACTCTTTTCTGCATGATGCAAATTTAACCATATTTAGCGATTGTGGAAAATTTTGCCGGGCAGTAACTTTGCAACATTGGATTGAGATTATAAGCCATATAGTTTATGAATCTGTTTGAACTTTGTAAATAGATTCTTGTGTGAATCCTTTTGATTGTTGTTGAAAGCGGTCTCCTGGGAAGGATGCCGCTTTTAGTAATATCTTGAGACTACCGGTTATTCGGTTTTTTACTATATTTGCTTGATGGCGCGGCGCGCAAGCGAGCGTCAAGGATTACCAAAACGGAATGCATTAAACGAAAACATTGACAAGAAATATGATACTTGACGACAGACATAGAGGGAAACTCTTCTCTATCGGAATGAAGATGGCGGAAGTGCCGGACGCTGACCACAGGCTTCTGGGCGTGATCCGCAGGCTGGGACTGAACTTCGGATTCGGCGAGAAAACCGTCGGCGAAGTATGTGAAGAAGCCGGCGTCAATCCACATACATTGTTGCTTATCAGCAAGATATACGCGTATGACGGATATGTTCCATCTGCTGAAGAACTCTCACGCAGCAGTATGCGGGACATCCTTACCTATCTGCACAACTCACACGACTTCTACATTGACATTGCCCTGGAGTCATTGGACAAGGCCGTTCATGCGATGATGAACACCTGCGATGAGAAACACTACAAGATTCTCATGCGCTTCTACGGCGGCTATCGTGACGAAATCCTGAAACACTTCGAATACGAAGAGAAAACTGTATTCCCGTACGTCAGGGCGATTGACGAAGGGAAAACCACCGAGGGCTATGGCATCGAACAATACGAGGAAAACCATTCTGACGTCGACGAAAAACTGAACGACCTGAAAAACATTGTCATGAAATATCTCCCGCAGGACTGTGACAATAACTTGATACAGAAGGTGTTGAATTGCCTTTATTCTCTGGAGGACGACCTTGGCAAGCACACATATATAGAAGACGAAATATTGGTTCCGATGGCGGCTGCGCGCGAAAAGAAACTTGGTCATCAGAACGCTTGGACGCGCTGAACGATATGAGAGAAACTATAAAACGAATATTGATAATAGAACCCTCAGTGATTGTGGCTGAGGGAGTCAGATATATTGTCGATAACCTCGCCGAATATACGGTCACCGGTATTTTGCAGGACCTCGGCGAAGACATGGAAATCACCCTGGATGACTATGATGCGGACTTGCTGGTCGTGGACCCCGCAATCTTCGACATCCGGACGCGCACCGGCGGAAAGGACCTCATAAAAAACGGGATCAATGTCCCCGTAATCGCGCTCATCACGAACGCCATGGACGCTAGCCTCATCTCCGCCTATGACGGCGCAATCTTCCTTACCGACAAGTCGGATGAAATCGAGCAGAAACTGTCTGCGACAATGCGTGCGAATCCTTCCGACCAGCGTGGCGATGGCGAGGAACTGTCCGCCAGGGAGAAAGAAATCCTGGTCTGCGTGGCGAAAGGCATGCTTAACAAGGAGATAGCCGACCATTTCAACATCTCCATATATACTGTGATAACCCATAGGAAGAACATTACCAGAAAGACGGGAATAAAGACTGTGGCAGGTCTCACGGTCTATGCGCTCCTTAACAATCTCATCGACATGAACACGATGGAATAAAACCTCTGAAAAATGATGAATATCAATGGAATAATAGTGGGCGCCGCGACGTTTCTCATAATTGGAATCTGTCACCCGCTCGTCATAAAGGCTGAATATTACATCGGCAAGAAGTCCTGGTGGGGCTTTCTGGCCGGAGGCATTGTCCTGGCTGCGGTTTCGCTGATGATCCGCGACAATACATTGTCAACGATTGTCGGAGCCGGGGCCTTTTCGTTTTTCTGGGGAATCGGGGAAGTGATCGAGCAGGAAAAGCGCGTGCTGAAAGGATGGTTCCCCGAGAATCCCAAGAGACATGAGTATTACGAAAAACTCAGGAAACGCATGGATGATTCCGAATAGACATGTCGCGTATCTGCTTTCCGTGGTCCTGATGGTGGCTGCTGCATTGCCTTCGGCTGCGTCCGGAAATTACCGGAAACAGCTGAAAGTGCTGGATGATGCCATACGGAACCAGGCCAAGTATCATGAAGCAGCGGAAGAAGAAATACGCGGTCTGTTGACCGAAATGAAGGCCGCATCGTCCGATTCGATGAAATGGGTGCTGGCTGACAAACTCTACAAGGAATACCACCATTACAGTCTGGATTCCATGGCCAAGTATCAGAGGGAGATGGAGTTGCATGCGGTGACGCAGGAACAGAAGACATTGTCCCTGTGCGCGAAGATCAGGGTTTTGCTCACCCATAATGAGGCGGACATGGCAGACGAAGTTCTGAAATCCATTTCGCCGGATGAATTGCCGAACCGGAGAGTCCGGCTGGACTATCTCCGCTGCCGGATATTGGTGAACTCCTCACTTGCGGATGAAGCTTCCAGCGAGGCGGAACGTAACCGGTATCTGGAAATCGTGAAGCAGGAACGCCTGGCATATATGCAGTTCGACTCCACTTCTTTCTACTCCAAGAGGCTGATGTCCATGTTCTACAGGGATAACGGCAATGTGAAGAAGGCATTGGAAATACTCCTGGACCTTTATCCGCGGCAGAAAGACGAACACAACAAGGCCTCGGTGGCGTACAATATCTCCAAACTTTATGAAATGGCGGGCGACAAAGAAAGTCGCTTCACGTGGCTCGTCCGTAGCGCCGTCCATGATTTTCAGAATGCGGAACGCGCGTATATGTCTCTGTATGAGATAGCTGTGATTCTGTATGAACATGGGGAATACGCGAAAGCCGAGCAATATATAAACAAGAATCTGATGGATGTGATGGCAGGCGGCTACAGCAACCGGTTCTACAACTCAGGAAAAGCCAAGTTGATCATCGCAGATGCTGCGGGCAATGCTGCCAGAAACAGGGTGCGCTGGCTCGCTGCAGTGACCGTCGTGATCATGTTCCTGCTCATCGCCATCCTGATGCTTCTGCGCCGCGAAGTCCGTCTCCGTAAGCAGCTGAAACTGACGAACAAGGAACTGCTGGATGCCAACAAAATCAAGAACAGCTACGTGTTCCGCTACATGGAACTCTCCGTAGGCTACATTGACCGCATCGCCGAAACGAGGACGGAAATCCGGTCCATTGCCAAGAATGAGGGCCTGGAAGCCGTCATGCGGAACCTCAAGTCGCCGTCCGTGATGTACCGCGAATACGACGCATTCTACCATATCTTCGACGAAACATTCCTCGGACTCTATCCCGACTTCGTCACCAAGGTCAATGCCCTCCTGCAGGAAGAGGGCCGTTTCAATGTCGAGCCGGGAGTGTTGACCACGGAACTCCGCGTCCTGGCAGCCATCCGAATCGGCATAACGGAGAGCGGAAAGATAGCCAAATTCCTGAAATGCTCCCCGAATACCGTCTACACTTACCGCACCAAATTGAAGCGTCTGGCGCTATGTCCTAAAGACGATTTCGAGACTGAAATTGCCCGGATTTGACATAAAAATCTTCGCTTAATCTATATATTAAACGATACAATAGTCAATGCGTCGCAAGTGTAATTTGCTTATGAATAATGGATTGCGATTTTAAAGCATCTATATTCAGTCCATATCCGTCTATATTCGACAAGCCACCTATTTTCAGTTAGCCCGAGAATCCTCAAATTTGTGTTACCGAATTTATTAATAACACACGTATGAGGATTCGTATATTTCTGTTAACGATCATCTGCACTTTGCTCGGGGCAGCCTATGCGGGAGCCCAGGGACAAGGCGGCAGAGTAACCATCACGGGAACCGTCGTGGACAACAACGGCGAACCGCTTCCGGGAGCATTTGTTCTCGTAACCGGAACGACTGATGGGACCAGCACGGATGCTGACGGCAAGTTCTCCGTAAACGCTCAAGCCGGCAGTGTGCTTGAAATCCAGTTTCTTGGCTATGAAACCAAAAAAGTAACAGTGCCGAAAGACAGGCGGAATATCTCCGTCGCATTGATGCCTGACAAGAATCTGACTCTGAATGAATCAGTTACCATTGCCTATGGCTCGGTCCGGAAACAGGACCTTACAGGATCGGTAACCAATGTGAAGATGGGCGACATCAAGGATGCACCTGTCCTTTCCGTGGACCAGGCGCTGCAGGGCCGTATTGCCGGAGCGGACATCATGACCACTTCCGGTGAACCGGGCGCCTCCACATCCATCCGTATCCGTGGAACCCGCTCCATCATTGCATCGAATGAACCGCTCATTGTCGTAGACGGCGTCATGGATGCGGTATCTGACCTTGGCGACCTGAACTCGGCTGACATTGAGTCGATTTCGGTCCTGAAAGATGCTTCGTCCACAGCGATTTACGGTTCGCGCGGTTCGAACGGTGTCATCATTGTCACGACCAAACGCGGCGACAGCGACAAGCCGAGGATTGTCTTCAAGGCGGAAGCCGGCGTCAGCCAACTGCCTAAGAAACTCGACGTGATGAAAGGCTATGAATATGCGCAGTACCGGAATGACATTGCATATTTCACCACCGGCAACACCGATGCGGTCGAGGGTGCACCGCTTTCGAAATACCCTTACAAGGATCCGCTTTCATACGGCGACGGCACGGATTGGCTCGGATCGGTTACCAGAACCGCTGTGTATCAGAACTATAACCTTTCCGTTTCGGGCGGAAACAAGAAGAGTTCATACTATATGTCATTCGGTTACAATGACACCGAGGGTATCATCAAGAACAGCGGCCAGACACGTTATTCAGGACGTCTGAATCTGGACAAGCAGCTCTTCAGATGGCTGCGCGCCGGATACAAGGGCTCGTACACATACCGCCATCAGGACAAGAACCTTGCAGCTATCGGCGGTACCAGCACCCGCTCTACCATATACCTCAGCCCGCTACTTAATAAAAATGACTACTACATCACTGACGATGAGGACAATGTGACCACCACATATAACCCTCCGACAGCGCTGGTGGCACTCAAGACGAACTATGAAAACAAGATTGCCACGAACCATTCCGTTTACGTGGAAATCGAGCCTGTGAAAAACCTGAAGCTGCGTTCAACGAATTCCTATTACAGCTATCAGTCTCATGCGTTCACTTACAACCCGAGCACTCTTCCGGCCAAGAATCCGGGAGAAGGCGGCGACGCTGCGAGAACTGAAAGGGACGACATGACGCTCTCCAGTGAAAACACATTGACCTGGAACATCAGCAAGAAGAAGCACAAATTCGATGTGCTGGGCGGTTTCACGGCTTACTCCTACAGGTCCAACATATTGGGACTCAGCGGCTCAGGCTATATGGTGGACGATGTGAAATGGAACAATATGGCAGGCGTCACGGACAAGAACACCCTCGTGCCGAGTTCCTCATACGTCTCGACCACCAAGATGTCCTTCCTCGCGCGTGCGAACTACAATTACAAGTCGAAATACTACATCACGGTCACCGGACGTGCCGACGGCGCTTCCAACTTCGCTGCCAACAACAAATGGGGATTCTTCCCTTCAGCAGCATTGAAATGGAACATCAAGAAGGAAAACTTCCTGAAATCCGTGGATTGGCTGGACGAACTTTCGCTCCGTGCAAGTGCAGGCCGTACCGGCAATGACGCGGTGGCTGCCTACAGAAGTCTCGAACGTCTTTCGACGAATTCCAAGGGATATATCTTCGGCGGAAGCCAGGAATCGGCATATTACAGAGGCCAGCTGCCTAGCCCTGACCTGACATGGGAAAAGACTGACCTGTACAATGTCGCGCTCGACATGTCCTTCCTGAACAGCAGGCTGAACATCACGACCGAGGCGTATATGGCGAAGACCCGTGACCTCCTCATGGAAGTGCAGGTGGCATCCCAGACCGGTTACGACTCCCATTTCGTGAACCTGGGAAACACATCCAACTACGGACTCGAATTCTCACTCGAAAGCCGCAACATCGTGAAAAGGAACTTCACCTGGACCACCAATTTCACATTGTCCCACAACAAGCAGAATGTGGACAATATCGGTACGTCGGAGTATGTTTCCGTGGCTGATTCAGGCGGAAACAACCCGTTCATGATGCATGGTTTCGTGAAGGGCTATCCTCTGAATGCGCTCTGGGGCTTCCGCTATGCCGGCGTCTGGCACAATGTCCAGGAATTCGAACGCAACGAGGTTACCCACGCCTACACCTCTGCATCCGTGATCACCTCCGACAAATACGCCACGAACCTCGGAACTCCGCGCTACTATGATATGAACAATGACGGCACACTTGACCAGAAGGACCTTGTCTATCTCGGGAATGCCGATCCATACATCTACGGAGGACTCCAGAACTCATTCACCATCGGGAACTTCAAGCTAGGAGTTTATGTGGCTTATTCATTCGGCGGAAAGATCTACAACTACTCGGAACTCTACATGGCCGGCGGAAATACCACGAACCAGTACCGCTATATGGTGAACTCCTGGCATCCGATCCGCAACCCGGAATCCGACTATCCAAGGGCAGGCGGTTCAATGACCAAGGACGTTCCTAGCGACAGGATGGTCTACGACGCCTCTTATGTCAGGCTGAAAAACGTATCGTTCGGTTACACCTTCGACCTCTCGAAGAAAATCAACTGGCTGCGTGACCTCACATTGAACCTCAGCGGCGAGAACCTCCTTCTCTGGAAGAAATACAACGGATTCGACCCGGACGTATCATCCTCGGGAGACTCTTCCACATTGAGAAGACTTGACATGGGCGCATATCCTAAGGCCCGCACCGTCGTCTTCAGCATACAATTAAGATATTAATACTCACGGAAATGAAACTTAAACATATATTTATCATGTCAGTGGCCCTCTGCACGCTCTCCGCATGCAGTCTGGAGGAAGATTCGTCCTCATTCGCCACTTCCGCCAATTTCTACAAGAATGCACAGCAGTGCAGGGCGGCATTGAATACATGTTATATTCCGATGAAGAGCATGTATTCCTACAAGATGATGCTTGCCACTGAATGCGTCACGGACCTGGCATATTCACGTTCCTCCACACAGGACGCGCAGCTGGACATCTCTCCGGCCAATCCGCGTTTCGGTGCCGATGTCTGGAAGCAGGGCTATCTGGGCGTGCGCTATTGCAACGGTGCCATAACCGGAATCGAAAATTCCAGCCTCAGCGACACTGAAAAGGCACCGCTGGTAGCTGAAGGCAAGATAATGCGCGCGTTCTACTATTGGCTCATGACCTCATTTTTCGGCGACATCCCGTTCTACACCGACGATGTTTCAGACGAGGCAATGCTTGAGAAAGTGGCGAAGCTGCCGAGAATGTCCGCGGTCGAGACCAGGGACTGGCTCATCAAGGATTTGCAGGAATGTCTGCCGTCAATGTCGCAGGTCCGTTCCTCCGAAATCACCGACAACAGGGCAGGCGCGGCAGTCGGCTACATGCTGATTTCCAAGCTGGCGCAATGGAACGGAGAATGGCAGGTCTCACTGGACGCCTGCAAGAAACTGGAAGAAATCTATGGAGATCTCCAGCAATATCCGCTTACCGACATTCCGTTCAGAATGAAGAACACCCCGGAGTCGATTCTCGAAGTGCAGCATGCGTATTCCGCTGGGGGACTGGAGTATACGTCCAATGTCGCCTGCCTCTGCATGCCATATAAGAGAAGCGGCAACAAATACGACGGCGTGGTAATCGAAGAGCTCGGTGACAATACCACCGGATATGCTCCGGCCCAGGCGAACAACTACCTCGTGAACAACCTTCTGGCGGAAGAGAACAATGACAAGAGACGTCCTATGTCCATCGTGAGGGAATGGAACGGCCAGACATTCAATTCCATGAAGAATACCACGACCACGGCGTTCTTCGGTCCGAAGTTCTGGTGTCCGAACATGCAGGCTAACAATGACTACAACAACTACAAAGTCTTCCGTTATGCCGATGCAATCTTGATGATTGCGGAAGCGCATTGCATGCTTCAGGATGATATGGACGAAGCACTCAAGTATCTGAATATGACGAAGGAACGTGCAGGTGTGAGACTCTTTACCAAACGTTCCTGGAAGAAGATCATGGAGGAAATCCAGGCGGAGAGGGGCAGGGAACTCTTCGGCGAATTCCAGCGCAAGTTCGACCTCGTGAGATGGGGGACATGGTATGAGCGCACCGAATCCGAAACCAGATCCGTGGCCCTCAAGACCAACATCCTTCCTTGCCACAGATACTATCCGATACCTGCCACGCAGGTCGCTTATTCCGGCTATGCCCTGGACAACAAGGAGTATGAAAATTATGGACTATAATTGAAAACAAATGATCATGAAAACTATATCTATATTCAAGAAAATGTTGGGCGTGGCCGCTGCAGCTGCCGCCATGCTGATGGCCGGATGTCAGGAGGAAAAGGAATCTCCTACCCTTATGTCATTGGCTGTCAATGATACTACGATGAACGTCACGGCGAAAGCCGGCTCGGAACACGTCCTGGTCTATTCCAAGAGCCGCTGGAAAGTCGCTTTCGAAGAAGCTGCCGACTGGCTGACATTGGACAGGACCGAAGGCGAGGGCAATGGCGAATTCATTGTCAAATTCACTGAAAATGCAGGACTTATGCGTCGCGCGAAGCTCCTCATTTCCGCATCGGGCGTCGACAAGGTGATACCGTTTACCATAAACCAGGAAGGCGCTCTCGGAAATCCGAAACTCAGTTTCGCCGTTACCGAAAAGACCTACATCGCATGGGCGGTTTCCGATGCGCTCGAATTCAATGCCAATGTCCCTGAAGATGAAATCAAGGCTGTCGCATCCGAAGACTGGATTACGGATCTCAAGATAGAGGACGGAAAATTGAATTTCAATGTTGCCGAAAACACTACCGGACAGGAGAGGACAGCGGCATTGTCATTGGAATACACCGACATTGACAAGAACGTTTATCGGGCGGTAGCCACTATTTCGCAGACGGCTCAGGCCGGACATCTTGTCCTGGACGAGACGTCGATGACGGTGGAGGCTTACGAGGCTGTGAAATCTGTTCCTTGGGACTGTGTCCTGGGTACGTTCATGCCGGCTCTCAAGCTCTCCGTGGAATACGAAGGCGCTCAGTCTGACTGGATTACGGACCTTGTTGCTACGGAAGAGAACCTCACCTTCAAGGTGGCGGAGAATACCGTAAAGGCAGAGCGCAAGGCAGTCATCAAGGCGGAACTTGCCGAGAAAAATGTTGTTGCGACATTGAGCATCTCGCAGATGCAGCCGTCCAAGCAGTACACCTTCGAGGAACTCCGCGGCTTGCTTGCCTCTGCCGGTGAATATACATTTGACGGCGACTGGTTCGAGGCTGTGGCTGTGGCAGATGCCGGAATGGAAAACATGGAGACCAATCCGATGACCGCTCCGGATGCCTACGATGCTGATGAATCCGCGAAGACCAATTACGTGCAGTCGGCGGACGGCAAATACGGCTTCCGTCTGAAGTTCGCTGCCGCTGCGGACAATACTCTCAAGAAAGGCGACAAAGTGAAGATTTCTCTCAATGGCCTTACGCTTGTCCGCGAGGATGCTCCAGTGCGCTATACTCTCAAAGGGGTGAATGCCAATGCTGTAGCGGTCGAGGAAAATGTAGCTGTCGCTGCGCGTAAGAAAACTGTCGGCGAACTTACAGATGACGATATCTACACTTGGGTAACACTCAAAGATGTGGAAATCGCGTTCAGCTATGGAAGTTACAACAATATCAGAACGACCTGGATTGACACCAAGTATCAGAATCTCGATTACAGGATTTTGAATGACAAGTCAGGTGAAAAGATCAATATGCTCGTGAACAGCGACACCAAGTGGTGGCTCACTGCCAATGGCGTTCCTAAGGGGTCGGGTGATATCTCCGGCGTCATCGTGAACACGATTACGGAATTCCACGATGCCAAGCTTCTCGGGAAATATCAGATACGTCCTATGGAGCTGTCGGACATTGCATTAGGTGATACCGGATTCAGCGGCACACTTGTGGAGTGGTTCTTCCCGGATGGTCCGGGTAACCATAAGGATGGCAATACTTTCCCTTCATCTTCCGGTACCGGCACTATGAGCAGTGACACCGTAACAATCAATCAGACAGACTCTTTCCTGAATTACGAAGGGAAGCCTGATTCGGCTGGAGACAGATTGCGCGGAATGCGTTATGACGGAACATGGTGGAAGGACGGTGCGGCCGGTAATTATGTGGCGTGGGAATTCTCCACCAAGGAATGCGTCGGCAAGAAACTCTATTTCGTGTTCTCTTCCGCTCTCGGGAAAACGACAGAGGACATTACCGGGCAGGCACCTGTGAACTGGAACCTGATGTATTCTGTCAATGGCGGGGAATACAAACTTGTCGAAAAAGTGTTCATCCGTCCGCTTCCTAAGAAAGCTTCCACACTGATGTGCCTCCCGTCTGCACTTGACGAATACTGCATTGACCTCCCGGCGGAAATCGCAGGCCAGGAAAAGGTTTCGCTCAGGCTTACCGCTGCAGATGACACCACCATTGATTTCGGTACAGGAGAGTACACGGCGCATGTCACCTTCGTTCCGGACAAGAAGAACAAGGGTCAGTACTTCCGTTTCGGCGCCGTTGCTGTCAAATATGTAAAATAATGGATATGAGACGATTGTCATATATTTTGCTAGCCGTTTCTTCAGCGTGGGCCATGACGGCCTGCACTGAGGAAAAGGTGGAGAAATTCGAATTCAAGGAATTCGGAATATCCCAGTCTGAGATTCAATTCCCGGCGAAAATCGAATATTCCGACGGCAAGGTAGTCTCTGACCTGAAGAAGGAAATTCGAGTGCTTTCCAACCAGGAATGTGTCATATCATACGTCGACGGCATCGAGGCGAACTGGATGCGGATCCGTGACCTGGACACATATCAGGTCTGCAGGCAGATAGCGTTCGACGGCGACTGCAGTTTCCGTATCGAGTGTGACCAGAACGATGATTATGCGCGTATGGTGAAACTCCTCGTGCAGACAAGTTCACGTACCGACACCGTATATGTGAAGCAGCTCGGAAAACGTGAACCGTCCATAAAACTTGCGTCCGGCTCGCTTGTCCTGAACGGCAGCACCGCGGGCAACGGCGAGGTGGCATACACCTCCAATATCTCTGATTATCAAGACATCAAGTATCAGATATCCTATTCCGGAGAAGAAGGATGGATAGACGCGGTAAGCATCGACGGCGACAAGGTAAAGCTGGATTACAAGGCTAACCCGTCATCGGACAACCTTCGCACAGCCTCCGTAAAGGTCTACTATACAGACGGTTTCGGAACGGAATACGGCCAGACATTGTACGTTATCCAGAAGACCGGAAACGACGGCATCGGCAAGACGATGTCATTCGCGGACGTGCGCGCCATGGGCAAGGACGGACAGACAGTGGAAATCAATGATTACCTTATCGTTGAGGGCTATGTTGTCAGCAACCGGGCCTCCGGCAATGTCGGCGAGAACGAGAAACTCTCATTGACCGCCTCGGACAATACTTCCTACAAGAAGAAATTCTACCTCGAAAGCCTCGACGGCAATTATGGCTTCCTCGTGCAGACTGTGACCGAAGAGGACAATGTCTTCACTTTCGCGGACAAGGTGACACTTCTTCTGAAGGGCACTTCATTGACCAAGGAAACGGACCCGGAACGTTATGAAATCACCGGCCTGACATCATCCAACATCGTCGGTCGTGAAACCGGATTTTCAGGCAACCTGCCGGAGCGCGAAAAGCTTATTTCCGAGCTCACGGATACCGATATCTACACCTACGTCACGCTGAAAGACTGCGAGTTCGCGGTACGTAAAGGGGCATTGACACCGCTCAATGACGCATATACATTGTCCTCGGGCAAGGGCATGATTTCGAAATACCCGAGGCTCGTGCGCGACGCCGAAGGCAGCAGCATCTACACTTATACGAACACCACTTGTCCGTACCGCAGGGACGGCGTGCGGCTCCCGTACGGGTCGGGAACATTGTCCGGCGTGATCGTGCATGAACTTTTCCCTAACTACGTTTATGGGGACAATGATGATGAGGAACTTAGCGGAAACATCGGCCGCTACCAGATCCGTCACCAGTCTTATTCCGACATCGCCTTCGACAAGGAAAGGTCCTTCTCCAACATCCTGGCGGAGTTCCGCTATGCTACGGGCTTCCGTACCGGGGAAAACGGCTTGTCTTATTTCAATGCCACTGACGGTCAGGCTTCCGCACGATTCTTCCATACATCCGGCGATGCCGTAACTAATTGTCCTTCAACATTCAACTATATCGGCTGGACCGGAACCAATTCAGGAGTCGCTCCGTTCAAGAGCCATATCGGTTTCGACAGCTCCATCGACCAGCCTCTCGGCTACCCGTTTGCGGACGGATATGTCTTCGACTATTCCGGTACGAACAGTGACGGCAAGGGCAAGGTCGCTTCCAATAAGAAGAACACATACAACGGTGTGTCCGTGAAGCTTTATGACGGCTGGATGTCGAAGACCTGGTGGAAGGACGAAGATGCCCCGGCTGAATCCTGGATTGTGGAATTTTCTACGAAAGACATTGCTGCACAGCACCTTTCGATGCAATTCACATCGTACAGCGCCATAACCAGCAATGTGGGCAATGCTCCATATAACTGGACTGTTTCGTGGTCCGATACCTTCGACCTGAATGATGACTCCGTGTGGAAAAAGGTGGCGGACTATGTGGTTCCGGACGGCGTGCTGAATGGTCAGGAGCGCGAATGGCAGCTCCCTGCATTCAAGCAATACGATTTCGTCCTGCCTCTGGAAATGCTTGGCAAGGACAAGGTCTATCTTCGTCTGCGTCCGGCAAGCAGAGTCTCCAACACCCTGTATTTCGGAGAGGGAACGGTGACTGACGGAACGAAATCCGGAAATGGTATCGACTACTTCGCTATAAGATATAACTGATTATGAAAAAGACATTTATAATAGCTGTGGCTTTTTTGACGGTGATGTGCTCGAAAGCAGAAACCGAAAAACCGCAGACTGAAATATCCGCACTTCCAGACGGCGGCAGGACTGTCATAAAAGTCATGTCTTCCAATGTGAGGAATGGTCAAGGTGATACAGGGGACTCCCTCTGGTGCAACCGGCGGAATGCTTATATCGCAATGCTGAGCGACACTCAGCCGGACATTGTCGGCATGCAGGAGGCCAAGGCCGAAACTGCCGCAGACATGGCGCTTCTGCCTGAGTATGAAATCTTCCGCGTGGCTGAATATGACGGCTCGAACCCGACCGTGCTCCAGGGCCATCTACCTCCTAACCTCATCATGTTCAGGAAGTCGCGTTTCGAGAAACTGGATGCCGGCGTCTTCTATTACAATGAGGAAGACCCCGGAAAGCCTGTCCATTATCCTTTCGGCGCTTCAGGATGGCAGGTCCGCGGCTGCGTCTGGACGAAACTGAAGGTCAAGGCCAATGGCCAGATAATATATTTCTTCGCCACGCATTTTACCCATGACCCTGAAGTCACGGATGCCGAGGGAAACAAGATCTTCAACATTGAACCTAGGCGTAAGGCATCGCAACTGATTGTCTCCCAGATAGAAAAGCTCGTTGGGGAACAGAAGGCGGCCGTCTTCGTGGTCGGCGATTTGAACTGCTCGCTCTATGACGGATCGACCAGGAACGGCGCCTACAGCCTGGAACCGCTTACGGAATACATGTGGTCCGCACGCGAAGAAGCGGCATACTATGACGGCGGTGTAAGCTTCAACGGATTCGACCCGACCTACAACAAGAAAATCGGAAACATCGACCATATTTTCTATCGCGGGGCGGAAGCTGTGGACTTCATCACCGTGAACGGCCATGACTACGGCAAGAAATTCATTTCCGACCATTATCCTGTGACCTGTACCTTTAAACTTTGATAGACATAGACTTATATGAAGAACTTACTGGCGTTTCTGCTTGCCGCGTTCATGACATTGTCGCTTGGCGCGGCGCCGAAACAATATAATCTCACCTCTCCCGACGGCAGGCTCGAAATGAAGATCCATGTCGGGGAAGGGTTGTCATACGACGTGTTGCACGATGGCGTTCTGCTGCTTGAAAACTCCAGAATGTCAATGACTTTGCAGGACGGAACCGTTTATGGAGCCCCCGGTCAGACATTGAAACGCGCCCGCACCCGCAGCGTGGACCAGACCGTGAAATCACCGGTCTACAAGAAATCTGAGGTCGAGGAAAAGTTCAATGAACTTACGCTCGAATTCAAGGGCTTCAAGGCAGTGTTCCGCGCCTACGACGAGGGTTGCGCGTACCGTTTCATTTCCGGTTCCGAAAAGCCGTTCATCGTGTCTGACGAGCAGGCTGATTTCCGCTTCCCGGAGGATCGCACCGCGTACATCCCGTATGTGAACAAGAAATGGAAAGGCTCGCTCCAGGATATCCTTGTCAATGATTTCCAATGCCCTTATACCTGTTCCAAACTTTCGGAATGGATTGACAGATGGAGCATTGCGCCGATTCTGGTACAATGTCCCGAGGGCAAGAGCGTTGTGATTACGGAAGCGGACCTGATGGATTATCCCGGCATGTTCCTGTATAATTACAAGAAGGGGACAGGGGAGACCCTGAGCGGCTATTTCGCCCGTGTGCCTGACGATGTGGAAATCGGAGGGCACAACATGGTGCAGGAAATGGTCAATTCCAGAAAGGACTACATTGCAGAGTGCAAGCCCGGTGCGGAGTTTCCGTGGAGAGTCATTGCGGTAGCCTCATCCGACAAGGAATTGACGGACTCCGACATTGTCTGGAAACTTGCGACGCCGGCGGATGCTGACGCGGACTGGTCCTGGGTACGCCCCGGAAAGGTGGCTTGGGAATGGTGGAACGCGTGGAATATCAAGGGCGTAGACTTCGAGGCGGGCGTGAACAACGACACTTACAAGTACTACATTGACTTCGCAGCCGATAACAGAATCGAGTATGTGATTCTCGATGAGGGCTGGGCAGTAAAGTATGCCAATGACCTTACGCAGGTGGTACCGGAGATTGATTTGAAGGAACTTGTCGAATATGGCAGGAAACGTGGCGTCGGCATCATCCTCTGGGCGGGCTGGTATCCGTTCACCAAGGACATGGAAAATGTCTGCCGCCGTTTCTCGGAAATGGGCGTGAAGGGCTTCAAGGTGGACTTCATGAACCGTGATGACCAGAAGATGGTGGAATGGTATCGTGATGCTGCCGCAATGTGTGCCAAGTATCACATGCTCATGAACTTCCATGGGGCGTACAAGCCTACGGGACTTCAGCGCACATATCCCAATGTGGTGAATTTCGAGGGCGTTTTCGGTCTGGAACAGATGAAATGGAGCGCCACGGATGTGGACCACGTGACTTATGACGTGACCATTCCGTTCATCAGGATGGTGGCAGGCCCGATGGATTATACGCAGGGCGCCATGCGGAATGCCGTCAAGAAGAATTACCGCCCTATCCGCACCGAACCGATGAGTCAGGGAACACGTTGCCATCAGCTCGCCGAGTACGTGATTTTCGAGTCGCCGCTGAATATGATGTGCGATTCTCCGAACAATTACCGTGCGGAGCAGGAGTGCACCGATTTCATCTCGGCAATACCGACCGTGTGGGATGAAACCGTCGCAATCGACGGCAAAGTCGCCGAATATGTCGCCATGGCCCGCAGAAAGGGCGACCGCTGGTATGTCGGGGCAATGACCAATTGGGACAGCCGCGCATTGGAGCTCGACCTCAGCTTCCTTCCGGCAGGGGACTATACCATGACAATATATCAGGACGGGGTCAATGCCCATCGTATAGCTACTGATTACAAGAAGGTTACGTGCTCTGTTCCGGCTTCCCGCAAGGTTGAGGTGAAGATGGCGCCTGGCGGAGGATGGGCTGCGGAATTGAAACCTGTAAAGCCGGTTTCCCGCGAATTCGTACTGCAGGCTCACAGGGGAATTGCTGACAGATACCCTGAAAATACATCATTGTCCTTCAGCAAGGCTGCGGAAATTCCCGTCTACGGCGGCATGGAAACCGACGTGCAGATGACTAAGGACGGGATTATCGTCTGCATGCACGACAAAAAACTGGACCGCACCACTGACGGCACCGGCATGGTGTCGCAATACACTTTCAATGAATTGCAGAAATTCTGGATTGACGGTGGCTACGGCTGGGACGAGAAATATGCCAAGACATTGAAAATCCCTACGTTTGCGACATATCTGGAGGCTTGCCGCGAGGGTGGATTGACGCCTTATGTCGAGCTGAAAAGGGTGAATGAGGAAGGCATCCGCAAGACAATCGAGATGCTTCACGATTTCGGCTTCGATGGGAAATATGTGCTTACTTCGTTCAACTGGAATTCCATCTTGACCGCCTCGAAGCTTACTGATGCACCGTTGCAGTTCATGAAGGCTGGTGGACGTTATACGAAAGAGGATGTGGACACTTGCAGCCTCAGGGTCAAGAACTTGGTAATCAGGCCGAAATCGACAGACCTGACCAAGGAATTCGTGGATTATTGTCATGCGAAGGGATTGACGGTGGAGTGCTACGGCATCCCTGTCGGTGATGAAAAACTTGTGGAGCAGCTCATCGGATGGGGCGTGAAAGGCGGCACCTGCAATGATTGGAAAGGCCTTGGACTTGATGCCGTTCCTGCTGCTCAGAGTTATCCGAAGTGGCTTGACAATGCTGCCATCTATCACATTTATCCGTCTTCGTTCAAGGATAGCGACGGCGATGGTTATGGCGACCTGGAAGGCATCCGTTCGAAGCTGGACTATGTGAAAACGCTGGGTTTCAATACAATATGGATTAGTCCGGTGTTCTGCAGCATGTTCGAGGACGGCGGCTATGACATCACGGACTACTATAAGGTCGACCCGCGTTTCGGGACCAATAGCGATTTGGAGAAATTGGTCGCCGAGGCTCATTCGAAAGGGCTTCGTATATGTCTGGACCTGGTTGCCGGACACACTTCCGACAAGCATCCGTGGTTCGTGGAATCTGCAAATGGCGACAGGAACGGCCATTACAGCGACTATTATATATGGATGGACAGCAAGGACGGCAAACCGCGTAACTCCGAGAAGAAGAAATGGGTGGACTGCAATTATCCCCGCGGTGCCCGTTACATGAAGAACTACTACGATGTCCAGCCGGCATTGAACTACGGCTATCTTTCTCCTGATCCGTCGCGTCCTTGGGAGCAGTCCTACGATGCGCCGGGCCCGAAGGCTGTACGCCAGGAACTTAAGAACATCATTGCCTTCTGGTTCGACAAGGGGGTTGACGGTTTCCGCTGTGACCTGGCATGGTCGCTGGTGAAGGGCGATGATGAGAAATTTCATGGGGTAAGGAAGCTTTGGGGTGAGATATTTGCCTGGACCTCAGCGAATTATCCTGACAGAATATTCCTTTCCGAATGGTCCAGCCCGGTCGAATCCATTTCGTGCGGCTTCGATATTGACATCATCCGTCACAATGGCTGCGGCAAGACGATGTACCGTGACCTGGTCTATAACACTCGCCGCAATGCCGATCCTTCAACCGGGATTTATCCGCCTTGTGACTGCTGGTTCGACAAGGCAGGGAAGGGCAAGATTTCCTCTTTCGTGATTCCTTTCACCGAGATGTATCACAAGACTCTCGGCCAGGGTTTCCCGTGCATGCCTACTTCCAGTCATGACACGTGGCGTATGAACCGTAACCAACGTTCTGACCCGGAGGAACTTAAAACCATGATGACGTTTTTCCTGACAATGCCGTGGGTGCCGATTGTCTATTATGGTGAGGAAATCGGCATGAGGTCGATGGATGGCGTACCGGCTGTCGAGGGCAGCCGCGACAGGTCCGCGGAGCGTACCCCGATGCAATGGGGCGCAGGCCCGACCGCAGGATTTTCCACCTGCATGCCGGAAAAACTCTACCTCCCGATCGACCCGAGCCCGACCCGTCCGACCGTCGAAAATGAAATCAATGATGCCGGTTCAATGTATTCCTGGACTAAAGGGCTTCTGGCTCTCAGAGCGTCGATACCTGCTCTTGGCAATACAGGTGACTGGAAATATGCAAGTAACCCCAATCAGCCGTATCCTGCTGTGTATGAGCGTTCTGCCAATGGGGAGAAATATCTTGTGGTAATAAATCCCCGCGCGGAAAAAGCTAAATGCACCATTACCGGATATGATGGTATGGAATCTGTGGTTTGGGGTGCTCCGGAGAATATTTCCATGAAATCTTCCGGACAGGGACTTGTGATTACCATCAAGGGTGTCAGTTCCGTAATCTGCAAAATGAAATAGTGATGAAGAAAATTAAATTGGGACTTTTCCCCAAGGTGGTGATTGCCATACTTTTGGGCTCACTTCTGGGCATTGTCGCGCCTGATGTGCTGGTACGCATCCTGAAGACTTTCAATGTCTTTTTCGCACAAATCCTGAAATTCATCGTGCCGCTTCTGGTGCTGGGCCTGGTGACGCCGTCCGTGGCGAATCTGGGACGCGGCGCCGGGAAAATGCTGATCGCCGTGATGATTATTTCATACGTCTCTACGGTCGGCGCCGGATTGTTTTCATACGGCTTCGCCACGACATTGTTCCCTCATTATCTGGAAGTCGGGGAGATTGCGACGTCCGCTGCCGAAGGGAAGACTTTCGCTCCTTTCATTGAACTGAAGATTCCTCCGGTGTGCGACATTCTTACCGCGCTGCTGCTGTCTTTCATGGTGGGTGTCGGCATTATTGTGACTGGCGCGACCGGATTGAAAAAGGGCTTCGATGAGTTCGGGGAGATCGTGAAACTTACCATTGAAAAGGTAATCATTCCGCTTCTGCCGTTCTATATTTTCACGATGATGTGCGAAATGAGCGCTGCCGGAAAACTTTCCGTGGTGCTCGGCTCCGGAGTGAAAATCATCGGTACCGGCGTGGCGCTGTCCATCTGCTATCTGGTGCTTCAATATCTGATTGCCGGTGCCCTTTCCGGAAAAAATCCGTTCAAGTGTTTGTGGAACATCCTTCCGGCTTATCTTACGGGCTTTTCCATTTGTTCCAGCTCGGCGGTGATTCCGGTTACGCTGGAGTGCGCCATAAAGAACGGGACTCGCAAGGATATCGCTGATTTCGTGGTGCCGCTCTGCTCTACAGTGCACATGTGCGGCTCTACGATAAAGCTTACAGTTACCTCAGTAGCAATAGCTTACATGTGCGGCATCCCGCTTTCTTTCGGACTTTTCCTGAACTTCGCTCTTCTCCAGGCCGTGGCAGCCGTTGCCGCTCCGGGCGTGATGGGCGGTGTTCTCATGGCTTCCATCGGGCTGCTGGAGTCGGTGCTGGGTTTCACGCCTGACCAATGCGCTCTCATGATGACCATCTACCTGGCTCTGGACGGCTATGGCCCGGCCTGCAATGTCAGCGGAGATGCTGCCATCGCTCTGGTTATCGACCGTTTCTTCGGAAAGTCGCGTAGCGCTGAGGTGAGTAGTTCTATGAGTGGTTCGTGCCGTTTATGATACCATCCCGGCAGGTGAAGGCTGCTTCGCTGTCGGGACGGCAATCCAGCGCGAAACATGGTGTGGTCATGGCAATCTGCGACATCAGGGATGTGATTTCGTCCATGATTTTGCGTGACCAGCGGATGCTTGACACGGAACCGACGATGTTTGCGTAAGCATCCAGCCCTTTCAGCCGTCTGATGCTGTTCTGCGGTGCCTGGCTGAGCTTCACGATAGCTCCGACAGGTACTTTTACATTGCGGTAGCAAGGTGTCTTGCCGCTCCAAGGCGTGCCGTAGACGAACACCTGCCCGTTTTCGACGCGGAGAATCGGGTTGTCGTCATTGACCAGCTCCGCCCCCGGAATATTGTCCAGCCAAAGTCGGCTGTGCGTGCTTTTTCCTGTTCCGCTCGCGCCCAGGAAAAGGTTCGCTTTACCGTCAATGCTGACGACCGAGGAGTGTATCATCAATGAGCCGTAACGTGATGAGATATAGGTGCATGCGATGCGTAATGCGAAGTCTATCAATGACATGGCAGCGTATGGCCTGGTTCCTGCCTCTGCCGTGAATTCGCAGACGCGGCAGTTCTCCGGAACTTTCAGGAATCCGCTCCGCACGCCATCAGTTTTCAAAAACTCGAATATGGTGTCGCCCCCGCGTCTATAGATTTTATATCCTGGGTCAATGTTCGAAACATCCATTATGAGTTCCGCGTCGCTGATGTCCGCAGCCCATTCAGGTGTGTTTCCAGCTACCTTGAACCTCAGCATTTCTTCATCGGACGGCGCTGTCGCAAATGGTTCATATTGAGAGAAATCCAATGTATGTGCATTGAAATTCCCCGGCAATTCGCTTCGGCTTTTCACGAGTGTCCGTGCCGGAATTTCATCTCCCGCTCTGGTGGGCAGCAGGTCCGGCACTTCTCCGGCAGCCGCTTTCTGTATGCGCTCCGCTACCGGTGCTGTATATTCCATGAAATGCCAGGGTGCATCCAGTTCGACACTGAAGTGCAATCCTCCTGTACAGAAATGCTTTATCTCGTTCATTATTCTTCGACTATTCCTGCTTCTACCAGACTTTTGCAGAGAGCCTCGGCGTCTTTGGCCGCGATTTCCTCTGAAATTTCATATTCCTCACAGAGCAACTTTGCCAATGTCTCTGCCGTAAATTCTTCATGTTCAACCTTCTTCAGCAGAAATGCCGCAGAGTCATTGAGCCTTATGAATTTACTGAAATTTACCTGGTTCAGTCCTTCTCCGGAGATGATTTTTTCCCCGCAGATTTCGCGCAATACGAAGCCGTCCTTGATTTTCATGTTCTTAGTTTCAGAATGGTCATTTGTCCGCCGTGCAGGTGTCTCCTGCCTCGCGGAAAAACAAAGGTACTGATTTTTTAAGTAAGCATGAAAAAATAAGTTGGTAAAGATTTGTGAAGTGTTTTCGAGGATAGATTTCTTTTCGATGAAGGAGTGTACTGGACGTACACGACTGATGAGAAAAGGAATATAGACCGAAAAAACGAGCAAAGATTACCAAGTTATTTTTTAAGGATTACTAACTTTGTATTATAGTCCGGGAGATAGACCGGCAGACAGTTATGGAGAAAGTAGTTATCAGCAATGACATATTTTTTGCGGAGGTCCTCCGTGTCCTCAGCGAAGGCAAGAATGTAACCATCCCCGTCAAGGGCGTGAGCATGCTCCCCTTTATACGTGGAGACCGGGATTCCGTGGAACTGGAACCCCTGGCAGATGCCCGTCCTCTGGCCGTAGGAGACATTGTCCTTTTCCGTGTCGCCGGCCGATACATTCTCCATCGCATTATCCAATTGGATGGTAACCAGGCTGTTATGCAGGGTGATGGCGCCATCTGCCGCGAACATTGTCCCACTTCCGACATCTTCGGCCGCGTAGTGACCATCCTCAAGAAGGGCCGCATCCCTATAAATCCCTACACCCGCCTGAACCTCCTGAAGGCCCGCATCTGGCACCGCATCCCTCTCCGCCGCTACCTCCTGGCTATCTACCGCCGCCTCTTCCGCCTCCACGCGTGACCGCTTTTCATTCCCCTGTTTTCACGCGTGAGTGTTTTTATATCCCTCTCTCCGCCGCTACGTTTTTTCTGAACCACTTGGCAGGCAGGGATGTGTGCAGGTAATTGTATAACCTACTGTGTATCAATAGTATAGCTCCAAATCGTGCGTATTCGCCTCATGCCAACTCCCATGTTTTTTCATGAGACTTGGCACGCAAGCATTTACGTAACTTATTAATACATTGCTATTTAGCTAAATTCAGGGCTGCCAACTTGTTCAGTCTGCCGAAAGTGTTATCAGGGGTGGAACCTATAGAGTCATGGTCGCCCATGACCTTGTGAATGGGTGGCAGGCTATAGCCTGATGGGATGAGCGGAGCGAACCTCTATAGGTTCCACCCCAGCTGTAGCCGAGGGAAATACCATGCTGCCGTGCGTAATAAAACGTTTTCTGCGCACGTCATGCCCGAAAACAGTGCTGACGTGAGTGAATCAGCCGTTTTTACGCACGTGAGAAGTCAAGGCTATGTGGTGAATGCAAACATGTCCGAGATCGATGCGACATCGGGACGTGACACGGACCCTACAGCAGCGCCGCGAACAGCCTGATGACCTTCTGGCCGAACTTCTGGTACCAAGGCCGGGCCATCCAGACCTCCAGGGTCACCTCGTGTGACGCCTCCATGTCCTTGAGGAAAATGGCCTTGTTGACCTTCGCCGCCGTGACATCGTAGACATAGGCATTCAACTCATAATCCAGGTTGAAACTCCGGAAATCCATATTTGCCGAACCGATTTCGGACAAGTAATCGTCACTTACGAAAGTCTTTGAATGAATGAACCTTCCGGAACGCTCATAAATCTTTATCCCCGCCTCCAGACACTCCGTGAAATACGACCTGTTGGCAGGGCCCATGAAGAAAAGGTCCGCCTTTTTCGGCACCATGACACGGACATCCACACCGCTAAGTGCCGCAGACTGAAGCGCTTGCAGCATCGGCTCCGGCGGAACGAAATACGGTGTCTGGATGTAGATATATTTCTTCGCATGCTGGACAGCCCAGACCGCACCCATGTGGATGTTCGGCCAACGTGACTCCGGTTCATCCGGGACGATCTGGATGAGCTTGTCCTTCCCCTTCAGCTTGAAATTCATGTCCAAACTCTGGATCGGAGTCTTCGCCAATGCCTCGGCAATACCATTGCCTTCGGTATCATTGTCTATGTCAATGCTTTCATTTTCAATGCCTTTCGCGGCGGATTCCATTGCCGGAACGGTCGGCTCATCCTCCTTGCACATCGGGAAATACTTCGTGAAATCATTGTCCACCTCGCCATCTGCCGTAATCCAGGAATTGAGGAAACTGTACTGCAGTCCTGCCACGGCATTGCCCGTGATTCTCATGTGCGTATCGCGCCATCTCACGAAATAGTCGTCGCTGATATTCATGCCTCCGGTATAGCCGATACGCCCGTCGATTACCACGATCTTGCGATGGTCGCGGTAGTTCAGTTGCGTGACGAGATTCACGAGCGGCCACCTGGGCTTGGTGAACTTCTCCACCTCGACACCCGCCTTTTTCATCTCATTGTAATACTTCGGACGGATGACGATATTCGCGATATTCTCGTGTATGAACCTGACCTTCACCCCTTCACGAGCCTTCTGCATCAGCATTTCCTTGATCTGCTTGCTGCCCTGGTCCTGGCGGAAATAGAAATATTCCATGTGGATGGACTCCTTGGCATTTCGCAGATCCTCCATCAACAGCTCGAACTTGCGATGCCCTGACGTGATGATTTCCAGACCGTTACCGTCGGTCACACATGTAGACCCGTCGCACGCCAGAAGCTTGGTAAGCGTCTTGTAATCACGACGTATGAGATTGTCCTTCTCGTGCCCGAAAAGCAGTTTGAGCACCTTGTCATTGGCCTTCTCTCCGAATACCTTGATGAACTTCTGATGCTTTCTCTTGAAAAACCAAGAGTGGCGGAAATTGATGCCCACCATGAAGTAAAGCAGAAGTCCCACTATCGGCAATATCGTGATAATCAGAAGCCATGCGATTTTTTTTGATGAGTCTCCGTTGTCGAAGATGATGACGACGATGGTGCCGATTATGAGCAGCGCCAGAAGAATCGAGAAAAAAATGGAGATAATGGTCATTTCATTAATAAACTATCAAATAAATCCCTGCTGCCAAAATCGCGCCGACAAGCGGGCCGAATACCGGAACCCAGCTGTAGCCCCATCCGCTGTTACGTTTTCCCTTCAGAGGAAGGATGGCGTGTGCGATACGTGGAGGCAGGTCCCTTGCCGGATTCATTGCATAACCAGTAGTTCCGCCCAGCGACATGCCCAGTGCCATGATAAGTGCCGTTACCGGGAAAGCTCCGATGCCTCCCGTCGTCACCGGACTTCCGTCGAAAGCCGCGATGTTTCCGGACGTTCCGAGCGCTAAAATGCAGAATACCAGGACGAAAGTGGCGATAAGCTCGCTGATGAAATTGATGCTTTTATGCTCTATCGCCGGCATTGTGCAGAATACTCCCAGCATGCCGTCAGGATTCTGTGAAGAAGCATTGAAATGGTCATAATAGAACAGGTAGACCAGCAGCGCGCCCGCGAAACCTCCGAGCATCTGCGCCGCCATATATGGCAATACCGCATTCCATGCGAAGCCCCCGGCTACTGCAAGTCCCAGAGTCACAGCAGGATTCAGGTGTGCGCCGGAATAAGGGCCGGCCACGAAAACACCGCACATCACCGCGAAGCCCCAGGCCAATGTTATTACTACCCAGCCGGCTCCCTTGGCCTTCGATTTCTCCAACGTGCAGGCTGCGCAAACTCCGTCTCCGAGCAATACAAGTATGAGAGTTCCAATGAACTCGAACACACATTTGTCAAACAATGTCAGTTCCATGTTACGACGTTATTTTATTCTTTTCCTGAAAGCGTTCTCTTGATGGCATCGGCCCAGCCTTCCTTCAGTTTCAATACCTTGGTAGCCGGTGCCAGCGGTTCGAACACCTTGTCGGCATTCCATTGGCGTTTGATGTCGTCCAATGATTCCCAATACCCTGTGGCAAGTCCTGCAAGATAACATGCACCCATCGCAGTAGTCTCCGTAACCCTAGGTCTGATTACTGTGGTGCCCAGGATATCTGCCTGGAATTGCATCATCAGATTGTTCCTGGATGCTCCACCGTCGACTTTAAGTTCGGAAAGCTTTATGCCGGAATCCTGTTCCATCGCATTGACGATATCCATTGTCTCGAACGCGATTCCTTCGAGTGCGGCTCTCGCGATGTGCGCAGCCTTCGTACCTCTGGTGAGGCCGCAGATGGTGCCCGTCGCGTATTGATCCCAATAAGGCGCGCCCATTCCGGTCAATGCCGGGACGAAATAGACTCCTCCGTTGTCCGGAACCGTCATTGCCAGGCCTTCTATCTCAGATGAAGACTTGATGATGCCGAGTCCGTCCCTGAGCCATTGGACTACCGAACCTCCAACGAAAATGCTGCCCTCAAGCGCATAGTTTACCTTGTCGCCGATTTTCCATGCGATGGTCGTGAGCAGGTTGTTCGATGACATGATGGGTTTCTCGCCGCTGTTCATGAGCAGGAAGCAGCCGGTGCCGTATGTGTTCTTTACAGAACCGGGAGTTATGCACATCTGCCCGAAGAGCGCGGCCTGTTGGTCTCCGGCAATACCGGCAATCGGTACCTTATGTGCGAACAATGTCGTCCTGGTGTGGCCGTAAATCTCTGAAGATGAATGCACTTCCGGCATCATTGACGCAGGGATGCCGAAGAGTTCAAGCAATTCTTCGTCCCATTTCAATGTATGGATGTTGAAAAGCATTGTCCTGGAAGCATTGCTGACGTCGGTGACATGGATGTCTCCTCTGGTGAGGTTCCAGATGAGCCAGGTGTCCACCGTTCCGAAGCGCAGTTTTCCTGCCTCGGCCTTGGCACGTGCGCCCGGCACGTTCTCCAGGATCCAGCGGATTTTGGTCGCGCTGAAATAGGCATCCAGGATGAGCCCGGTCTTCTCGCGTATGAACTGCGTCAGGTTCTGTTCCTTGAGGCTGTCGCAATACTCCGATGTCCTGCGGTCCTGCCATACGATAGCATTGTAAACCGGCTCGCCGGTCTCCGCATCCCAGACAATCGTCGTCTCGCGCTGGTTCGTGATGCCGATACCGGCAATGTCCAATCCGTTGATTCCCAATGCTGTAATGGCTTCGGCCACCACGGAAGCTTCTGATGACCAGATATCTTTCGGGTCATGTTCCACCCATCCCGGTTTCGGGAAATGCTGCGGGAATTCTTTCTGCGCCGTAGCGCAAATCCGGCCGTCGTGGTCGAAAACGATGGCGCGTGACGAGCTTGTGCCCTGGTCTAGTGCCAGAATATATTTGGTTTTCATCGTGTTATTTTGTTTCGCAAGTTGTCTGGCTTGCTGAATTGTCGTTCAAATCGTGGTATCAAAGCTCTTTTCTGAGCCTTGCTTTCGGAATTCCAAGCTGGTCGCGGTACTTGGCGATGGTCCTTCGGGCCACCTTGTAGCCCTTGCCGTTCATTATGGTTACCAGCTCGTCATCGGTAAGCGGCTTGTGCTTGTCCTCCTTGTCCACACATTCCTGGAGCACCTTCTTCAACTCCCTTGTGGAAACCTCTTCACCCTGCTGGTTTTCAAGACCTTCGGAGAAGAAATACTTCAGCGGGAAGATGCCGAAATGAGTCTCGATATATTTGCTGTTCACGACTCGGGATATGGTAGAAATGTCGAAGCCTGTCTTGGCTGCGATGTCTTTCAATACCATCGGTTTGAGATTGGACTCGTCCCCGTCCATGAAATAATCGTGCTGGTAATCCACGATGGCCTGCATGGTGCTGAGCAATGTGTTGTGTCTCTGTTTCAACGCCTCCACGAACCACTTGGCTGAATCCATCTTCTGCTTCACGAAGGTGGCCGCCTCTTTTTTCTGCCTTTCGGAAGAATTGGCCGCATCCATCAGCAGCTCAGCGTATTTCTTGTTGATTCTTATCTCCGGAATCGAGAATCTCGGCATCGAGAGCTTCAGTTCGCCGTCCTCCAATGTGAGGATGAAGTCCGGAACGACCTGCTGCGCCTGGTCATTGTAAGAATCGTCTATCTGGCCGCCCGGTGACGGGTTCAGCTTGACGATCTTGTTCATCGCCGCCTTCAGCTCGTCCTGCGACAGGCCCAGCTTGCTCATTATCTTCTGGAAATGCTTGTTCGAAAACTCATGGAAATAATCTGTCAGGATTCTCTCCGCATTGATGACCTCCGGTGTCTGCTTCAGCCCTTTGAGCTGGATGAGCAGGCATTCGCGCAAGTCTCTGGCGCCTATTCCAGGCGGGTCGAATTGCTGTATGATATGCAGCATGTCCAGCACTTCCTCGCGGGTCGTCGTGATGTTCATTCTGAAAGCCAGGTCATCCACGATACTGTCAATGTCCCTGCGCAGGTATCCGTCATCATCCAGGCTTCCGATTATGAACGCCGCCACGTTATGCTGCTGTTCGCTCAACTCCCTGAAACCCAGTTGGTCCATAAGGCTTTGCGTAAAACTCTCCTTGACGGAGAAAGTGTTGTATTGCGGTTTCTCGTCCTTGCCGTAATTGTTTACATGCAGCTTGTATTCCGGTATGGAATCGTCATCCTTGATTTCCGACAATGACACTTCACGCGGCTGCTCATCTCCGTCTTCATCCTTGCTCTCAGGCGCATCGTCGTCAAGTACCGGATTCTCTTCCAGCTCCTTACGGATACGCTGTTCCAGTTCCTGAACCGGCAGCTCGATGAGCTTGATGGTCTGGATCTGAAGAGGGGAGAGCTTCTGTACCTGTTTTAGTCCTAGTTCCTGTTTCAGCATGATTGATATGGATTACAGATTGGCGGCCGGCCTGGCAACCATGACCGTATCTACTACATAATTGTGCTCCTTGTCCACTGCAGGGAATTGGATGTTTTCCTTGACTACAAGGGCCGACGGATAAGACGATTTTATCTTCTGGAGGAATTCCATGGCTTCAGATTTGGTCCTGAAATCGCCCGCGACCACTCTGAAGAAAGGATTCTGGTAATTCCTGTATGCCGGAACTCCCGGGTAATTCATCCTGAACGTCCTCATGATGTTTTCCGACATTCCCCTTGCATTCTTGCTGTTGTCGAAGAAAATGCGCACCCTGTAGCCGGTCAATGTACGTGCCGGGTTCTTGGCAATGTGCTGCTTCATTGCGCCTGTTATCGCCTGCGACTGGTGGATCTTCACGTCGCCGGTCCCATAGTCGTGGGCCGTCAGGAGATTGAAGATGGATTTTCCTACCAATGCGGAATCCACCGCCGACGCCTGTCTGTAAACAAGCGAATCCACCATTACCTTTTCCTCTGTCCTGTTCTGTGCCGCAGCTATTACTGAAAACAGCATTGCACACAATATCAATATCTTACGTCTCATTTTCATTTATTTTGCGGCATTCATCAGCTCTTCCAGCGGAATTCCCTTCCTGGTGATGGTCTTGTGCAGACCTTTCGCTTTCACCGTGGTGGAAACATCGATAGTGTATTGTTCCGCCTTGATGTTCCGGGCCAATCCCAGAACCGTGAACAATGATGTTCCGGGAGCCAATGATGCCCTTCCCGTCAAATTGTATTTCTCGTCGCAACGTGGTTCCACTGCGAAATCATCCACCGTAAAGTACACCAGTTCAGCGCCTTTGTAGTAGACGACGCCTGAAGTGTTCGTGACCCTGAACCCGAACATCGGGTTATGTATGCCTACGGCCACGGTTCCGTCAATGCTCTTGAGTCCTGACGGTGACAATGATACCAGTTCGCACGAGGTTACACTTATTTCCTTCGCCTTGCTGCATCCGGTCAGGCATACGGCAAGTATCGCGATGAACAATATGTAAATTTTTCTCTTCATAATCTTCAAAAATCGCCTCATCCGCATAAGGTCGGTTTTACAAAAATAGTGAAAAATTAATAAATGTCATATCTTTGCATGCGGTTTTGGAAATCAGAGCCGTAACATCTAAAGGAGGTCCTAAATGGGAAACAAGAAAGTATATATAGAGACTTACGGGTGCCAGATGAATGTCAATGACACCGAGGTTATTTTTTCCATCCTGAAAAAGGCTGGATATGACCGCACGGAAAATATGGACGAGGCTGACGTGATAATGGCCAATACCTGTTCCATCAGGGACAATGCCGAGCAGCGTATATGGGGCCGCATTGACCAGTTTTATGGACAGAAACGTCTGCACGAGGGCGTGGTCTCCGGCATTGTCGGCTGCATGGCCGAGCGCCTGAAGGACAAGCTCTTGGAGAGCGGGCGCGTGGATTTTGTCGCCGGTCCTGATTCGTACAGGTCTCTGCCTCTGCTTCTTTCCCGGATTGCTCCCGGCAAGCCTCAGATCAATGTCGAGCTTTCCCGCGAGGAGACTTACGGCGACATCGAGCCTGTCCGTATCGACAAGAACGGAGTTTCCGCGTTCATCTCCATCATGAGGGGATGTAACAATGTATGTTCGTATTGCGTAGTTCCTTATACCCGTGGTGCGGAGCGCAGCAGAGACCCTCATACTATTGTGAGGGAGGCGTGCGACGTGTTCGCCAAGGGCTACAAGGAGGTTACTCTGCTCGGTCAGAACGTGGATTCATACCTCTGGAAGAATCCTGACGATCCTCAGGAGCAGGTGGATTTCGCAGACCTTCTTTCAATGGTTGCGGAAATCAGCCCGGAACTTCGTGTCCGTTATTCGACTTCCCATCCTAAAGATATCAGCGACAAGGTGATAGACATGATGGCCAAGTATGACAATGTCTGCCGTCATATCCATCTGCCTGTCCAGTCCGGCAGCAATGTGATGCTGGAGAAGATGCGTCGCCGCTATACCAGGGAATGGTATCTGGACCGTGTCACAAGGATACGCCAGGCCATGCCGGATTGTGCCATAACTACCGACATCATAGCAGGTTTCTGCGGTGAGACGGAGCAGGACCATCAGGACACTCTGGACATCATGCGCCGCGTGAAGTACGACTACGCCTACATGTTCCAGTATTCCGAGCGTCCGGGAACATTGGCTGCCCGCAATTATCCTGATGACGTCACTCCTCAGGAGAAGACCCGCCGTCTCAACGAGATAATCGCCCTGCAGAATGAGCTGAGCCTGGAAAGCAACAAGCGTGATGTCGGCAAGACGTTCAAGGTCCTCATCGAAGGAACGTCCCGTCGCAATGACGAGGAACTCTGCGGCCGCACCACGACGAACAAGATGTGCGTGTTCCCTGCCTTGCTCGCCACTGAAAACAACCCGGCCGACGGCCATAAGTTTTTCAATGTAGGCGACTACACCACCGTCAAAGTCCTCTCCTGCACCTCCGCCACCCTCATCTGCGAGCTGGTGTAAGCCTAGAATAATTGCATGACGATATCCGCTGTCGTTTCCAATCTGGTAATAGCGCAAAGACTCGTGCCCATATCCTTTATGCTGGTGCCCAAAAGGTACACGTTATCGTCTATAAAAAGGAAACGGTCGTGGGATTTGTGAGGGATTTGTATGAACTCTATCGGTTCGTATTGTTCATTGTGCTTTTCGAGATCTAATTTGAATTGCTGTGTATAGCGGGAGTGGATTGTGGCAGAGACTCCCGCTGCTCTTTTGGTCAGTAGTGTCAGGACTCGTTCATCAACGAAATTGTCAATAAGGACAATGCGCTGTTTGGCGCTGCGAACTAGTTGTGATACGTAGTCCCAAGCGTCCCAGACGCAGCCTGTAGCGAAGATTTGTTCCGGAGTGATTGCAGGAGCCAATTCGTCCATTCGTTTCATGATATGTTCTACCTTTTCGTCGGTTGACGTCTGATGTGATTCCAGTCTTTCAATGCGCTGGAACATTTCGGCGTTGGTGGATATGAAACGTCGCATTGCAACAAAAGCGTCCATGATGCGAATGCTTACTTCAATAGCGGTATCGCTTTTCAATACCGCGCTTAATTGAGCGACGCCCTGTTCGGTGAAAGCATACGGAGCACGTCTTACAGCCATCTTGAATGACTCTATTTCAGATTGGGACATCATATTGGAGGTCACAATTTGTGACTTCCAATTATCGAATTCTTCTTTGGATAGCTGAAACATGAATCTTTCAGGAAAACGACCGGAATTGCGTTTTACTGCCTGATTAAGTACTTTTGTTTCAACGTTATACATTTTTGCCAAGTCTCTGTCAAGCATGACTTGAACACCTCTGAAGGTGTAAATGACGCGTTCTATTGATTGAGGACCGCGATTTGTGATGTCATTTTTCGGGGTCATATCTTTCTTTGTCATAATTGCTTGCCAAGTTATTTCTTTAGGATTACTTAATCAAATCATCGTGATTTGTTCGTCGGCGAAGCTGTAGAAGCAGCCGTTGGCTATTATCAGGTGATCCAGAAGTGATATTCCGAACGTGTTGGAGGCTTTCTTCAGACGTTCGGTTTCTTTGATGTCCGCTTGGCCGGGATGCGGGTTGCCGGAAGGATGGTTGTGTGTCATAATCAGGCCGTCCGCCCTCTTTTCCAGAGCTTTCCTCATTATCATATTCGTGTCAATGGAGGTGGAAGAGAGCCCTCCGGATGTCAGTTTCTCCTTGAAAATCACGATGTTGGACCTGTTGAGGTACAATATCCAGCATTCTTCATGGTCAAGCCCTTTCAGAATCGGGGCCATCAGTTCATAAACTTGTTTCGATGTCGTGATAGGTGTTCTCGGCGACGTGGAACTTTCGGAAGCGAACCTGCGTCCAAGTTCGAAAGCGGCAGTTATCGTAACAGCCTTGTCTTTTCCTATGCCGGGCACTTCCATCATCTTGTCGATTGACATCGATGACAATCCGGTCAGGTCACATGCGTTGTGCAGGAGCTCATGCGAGATTTCCAGGACATTCTTCTTTCCATAACCCGTCCGCAGCAGAATTGCCAGCAGCTCGGCATTGCTCAGGGCCTCCGCCCCTTTGGTGAATAGCCTTTCCCTAGGCCTTTCCTCTTCATTGATATCTTTCAGTTTCATCATGTAGGTTGTTTGAGTTTCATCGGCAAGATACAGAGGAAAAAACGAAAAAATCTGCATTTGTGGACTTTGCACATGCAGATTTTTATGATTTTTATGTTCCGTGGAAGATTTTTATCTCCCATGTGACAAAATTATAATTTTTCAGAGCGATTTTTTATATTCCCTTGCTCCGTAAAATCAGGTCACCCAGCTCCCTGATGTCGCGCACTATCAGATCCGGAGGGAAAAAATCCGGGGCCGGATTGTTTCTTGCGTCCTCTGCCACCTTCAGCGCGGTCTCCAAAGTGGTCTCGCCGGACAGCACCAGCACACCTACCGCCCCCGCGTTGTGAGCCATGGCTGTGTCCGTATAAATCCGGTCTCCCGTCATGATGATTTCTTCCGGTTTGAGCCCATGCCTGTGCATGATGCCGTCCAGCATTGTCGGATCCGGCTTGCCGAGAACGATGTCCGGTTTCCTGCCGGTAGCGTGTTCAATGCATTTCTGCAGGGAGCCGCAGTCTACCAGCACGGTCTTCTGGTCGGTAGGGCATACGCGGTCAGGATTCGTCGCCACGTACGGAATGCCCTGGCTGGCCCACCATGCTGCACGGCAGAGTCTCGGATAGGTGAGCGTAGTGTCGAATGCTACGACCAATACATCAGGCACATCTTCCGGGTCGTCGCTGCAAGCTTCGAATCCGGCCTTCTCGAATTGGCTGACCATGCTTGGGGTCCCGAGCATGAAAAGCTTCTTCGCCTGCGGATAAGTCTCTTTTATATAATCGATTGCAGCAAGAGATGTCGTATACATGTTTCCCTCGTCAGCCTTGATTCCCAATCCGTCCAGCTTATGCAGATAATCTGCAACGGATTTCGTCGGGTTGTTTGTCAGGAATGAATATCCCACCCCGGCCTTCGTCATGTCCTCCAGGAATCCCGGCGTGAAAGGAAACAGACGGCTTCCCATATAAATGGTCCCGTCCATATCCAAGGCAATATGCTTGATTTTGGCAAGCTTCTCCCTGATCTCCGGCGTCAGCTCTTTGTTGTAGTCAGTTGTCATTACGATATGATTTTTAGTAATCCTAAAAAAATAACTTGTTAATCTTTGCTCGTCTTTTCGGTCTATATTCCTTTTCTCATCAGTCGTGTACGTCCAGTACACTCCATCTTCGAAAAGAAATCTATCCTCGAAAATACTTCACAAATCTTTACCAACTTATTTTTTCATGCTTACTTAATTATTTTTCCAAAATTCGATACGATTCGTAAAGATAATGAAAAATAATGAAACGAAGTGCAAAGAAGTCCTCTGCAGGCAATGCGTCCTGGTTGCTACGTTGTACCATCTAAAACGTTTTCGCGGAACAAAACGCATAAAATTGAGCACTTGGTACCGCTTAAAACGTTTTCTCGGAACAAAATGCGGGGTACATCAGATTTTAGCCGTTTATGACGCGAGGTTCGGAAAAGGAGAAAGTGATGAGATTAGCCACGCTGCGCGTGCCTTTTCTCTGCTCCTTGCCGGAGGGGCCCTTGCACGCGTCATGAAGCTCACGGCCGGAGGCCGTGGGGCTTTTTCATCTGAAGGCCTTTACAGGAGCGGACTCCTGACGGCCTTCAAATGAAAAAGCCCGGCGCGATGCGCCGAGCTTCATGACGTTTGCGGAGAGAAGGAGATTCGAACTCCTGATACCCTTTAGGGGTATACACGCTTTCCAGGCGTGCCTCTTAAGCCACTCGAGCATCTCTCCAATAACAACCCTGTCGGCGCACGAAACGCGGAAACAGGACTGCAAATATACTAATTATCTGTAAAACTACAATGTTTCGCGTTTCAGTTTTTCCACATATCTGTCGATACGCCTGAGAGCCCTCGGAATATCGATGCTCTGTGGACACTTAGGACGGCATTGGCCGCAGCCTATACAATGATCCGCCTGGCGGACGGTCTCCACGACCCTGTCGTAGCTGACCAGATAACGCCTCTTCAGCCTCTGGAAATGATCCTGTTCGCAACTCTGGGCGATTTCACCGGAATTCACATGGTCATTGTAATGCCTGAAAATCGTCGGAATGTCGATGCCGTAAGGACAAGGCATGCAATAGCTGCAGGCGGTACATGGCACGGTAGGGTAGTCCTCCATGAGGTTCGCCATCTCCATCAGGAACGCTTTCTCCTCGTCATTCAACGGTTTGAAATGCGAAAACGTCTCCACATTCTCGATCAGCGGGTCCATGGACGACATGCCGCTCAGCACCGTGAGAATATTCGGATACGAACCACAGAACCTGAACGCCCATGACGCGATGGACATCTGCGGCTCACGCTCTTTCATTTTCTCCGCGATGGCATCAGGCAGTTTCGCCAGACGACCACCCAGAAGCGGCTCCATGATGGTCGCAGGAATATTGCGCTTCGCCAACTCCTCATACAGATAATCCGCATTGACATTCTCCGGAACCTTCGCATGCTCCCAATCGACATAATTCATCTCGATCTGCACGAAATCCCAATGATATTTCTCATGGAGTTCCATGAATTGGTCGAAAACATCCTTCCTGCCATGGAAAGAAAAGCCTAGATTGCGGATACGCCCTGCCTCACGCTCCTCCAGAAGAAAATCAAGCAAGCCATTGTTTATATACCTCTCCTCGAAACCCTCGAAACCGGAAGTCCCGATGGCATGAAGCAGATAATAATCGAAATAATCGGTGCGCAATGCCTTCTGCGAATCACGATACATCTTCAGACCGGCCTCGCGTGAAAAATTATTGAAATTCGACAACTTGGTCGCAATGTAGTATGACTCACGAGGATAGCGGCTCAATGCGATACCGGCAGCCTCCTCCGACTGGCCCTGCAGATAAGCCGGCGACGTATCATAATAATTGACGCCGTTCCGGTAAGCATAATCCACCATCTCATTGACAGCCTCCTGGTCGATATGGTCCTTACCGTCCTCGCCCTTCTTCATCGGCCACCTCATGCACCCGTAACCCAGCAACGACACCTTTTCCCCGTTTTTCGGACTCGTGCGCATCTGCATCTCAGCATCCCCGGAAACCTCGGTCCGCTTGTCAGACGAAAACGAACATCCTGTCAATGAAGTCGTTCCGACAGCCAATGCCCCTGCGCCGGCTGTCTTGAGAAAATCTCTCCTATCCATAAATCCGCTCATAGCTAGTCTCTCCTATGTACTTTAAGCCCGTTGACCCGGATTGCGCTCAAAGGCCTTGACGGACAGAGGAATTCGCACGCGCCGCAACCGATGCACCTGCTCTCGTCCACCGTCGGGATTCTCAATGAATCTTTATCCGAAGGATCCTTTCTGACCATCAGGATAGCCCCTGACGGACAATGCCTTGAACAGTTTCCGCATGAAACGCCATCTCTGTTCACCACGCACAAATCCAGGTTCACCTTCGCCACGCCGATATGCATTGTGGTCTTCTCCTCGATGCTGTAATTCCTGATAGGTCCGGAAGGGCAGACCTGTGCGCAACGGTTGCACTCCACACGGCACCATCCGCGCTCGTAAGACATTTCCGGCTGCATCAGATGCTCCAGCGATGTCGACGGACGCAGTACCCCGTTAGGACACTGTGACACACAAAGTTGGCACGCGGTGCAATGCTGGTAGAAATCCTTGACGCTCAATGCCCCGAAAGGAACCAGCGGAGTCTCACGCTCAGGCGCCTTCTTGCCGAGGACCGTAGCCAGACCGCCGTCCACCTTCTTGTCCTGTGCCTTCAGGGTCAATGTTCCCAGGACCAATGCTGATGTGCCGATGAAAGCACGCCTGCCGCTGTCTTTTGCCGGAACTGACTTTTTAACTTTCTGTGCCTCAGTCTGTTTCGCTTTCCAGAAAGGCATGTATCTTATAGCTCCGTGCTTGCAGGTGTCTATGCAGTCGAAACAATCCACGCATCTGCTGTAATCTATCTTGTGGTTGTCCACGTCAATGCACGCCGCCTTGCAATTCTTCTCGCAGAGGTGACAATTGCCGCACTTGGAAGTGTCGAAGAACGGACGGAAAATCGCAAACCTGGAGAAGAAGCTCATGACCGTTCCCACAGGGCAGATGGTGTTGCAATACGTCCTGCCGTTGCGGGCGGCCAGAAAGACCAGCACCGCGAAAGTGACAGAAGCGATGATGAATGTAGGCAAACTCCTGATCCACACCTCTTTATGCTCGAATGCAAACCCGCCGGCCTTCTCGGCAATCCATGCGCAAAGGTTGTTGCCCCAAAGCCATACGGGCGCGAAAAGATTCTGGGCAATGCGGCCGAACGAGCTGTACGGAGCAATAAGTGCCGTAACCGCGCTGAACCCGGCTATGAGAAGTATGATGAAAATCACCAGCACGCCATATCTCAGCCATTTTTTCTCGGGCGACCAGCTGTAGGACTTCTTATGGGTCTTTCTCCAGCCCTTGAATGACCGCGAGGCGATATCCTGGAAGATTCCGAGCGGGCAAATGATTGAGCAGTAAAGTCTTCCGAAGACCAATGTCAGGAGGACCAATGCCAGGACGACGCCTGCATTCACTGCCAGGACAGCAGGTAGGAACTGGATTTTCGCCAGCCAGCCGAACCATTTGGCAGTCAGGCCCGTAAAGTCCAGAAACAGAAGAGTACAGAGGATAAACACGGCTCCTGCTGCAATTGTGCGAATCTTTTTCAGCATAAACTGTTGCTAATTCATTATTATCAGGACCGGGGCGGGATGGCTCAATTCGAGCTTGACCTCGTCCTTGTCCGCGATGTTCAATGTTGCCTTCCACCAGTTGTCAAAAACCACGCCCGAAGTCTGCCATTTCAGACCTTCCGACTTGATGGTGAGAGTGTTGTCCGGCGAAAATATGGAAATCTCCCTGCCGTTCCCCACGAAAAACGAAGTGCTGGAACAGATGGCGAAAGATGTGGTCCAATCTGAAATCATGTCCACGTCCAGTTCGTGCGGAATCTCCACGCCTGCCAGCAACTCCTTCTCTTTCAGACCGTTGAGTTCCTTGGCGTATTCCATCAGATAAGCCAGGTTCCCGACGGTATGGTCCTCCCTTTTTCCTCCAGCTCCCAAGATATGAATCGTATCTATATCATGGTAATTCATCAGCGCGTAGCGGAAAGCCTTGTTCAGGTCATTGTAATCCTGCTCCTCCACCTTGACGATGATGCCGGCATATTTCCCGCGCATGGATTTCGGCAGCGAATCCAGATCCCCGATTATGGCATCCGGCAGCCTCTCCTCTCCGAAAATCTTCACGTTGTTCCGCATAAATGCAGTTGCCGCTCCATCGCAGCAGATGACGTAATCAGCTGTGCGAATGAGATATAGAGGATATTCCTTCTTGGGGAAATCTCCGTTGCAGATGATTGCCGCGCTTGCCATATCTTATTTTTTACGAATTATGCCCAAACCATGTCTTACCGGAATGATGACGGTCTCCACCCTCGGGTCGTTCGCCGCCAATTCATTGAATCTCACGATTCCCGCGGTCTGCTTGTCCTCCGGCACGTGCTCCGCGAAAACCTTCCCGTCCCAAAGGACGTCGTCGGCGAGAATGAATCCTCCGCTTCGCGTCAATGCTAGCGCAAGTTCGTAGTAGTCAGCGTATTCTCTCTTGTTTGCGTCAATGAATACCAGGTCGTAGACTGTCTTCCCGTCCTGCTCCCGCAGATATTCCTTGGCGTCCCCTATGCGGAGCGAAATCTTGTCTTCCACGCCGGCGCGTGTGAATCCCTCCATTATCAGGTCTTCCATCTCGTCATTGATTTCGAGCGTGTCAATGTGTCCGTTTTCCGGCAGTCCGAGTGCCATGCAGATGGCGGAATAACCTGTGAATGTTCCGATTTCCAGCACGTTACGTGGTGAAAGCATCTTCGCCAGCATATATAGAAATGCGCCTTGGGTGCGTCCGGACAGCATCCTCGGGTAATTGGTCCTGATATTGGTCTGACGCTCCAGCCAATCCAGCGCATCATTCCTGAAAGAGCTATGAAGGTCTATGTATTTTTCCAATGGACTTTCCATCTCACTACTAATTTTTGTCGTTTCGTGCCTCGCGTGCGGGTTACCATTGTTTCAGTCTGTTACTGACTAAGGCCATTGTTGGCCCTCGCGCTTTTATATTCGTTACCCCCACCCTAAATCCCTCCCCTCGGGGGCGGGACTTACCCACGCCCTATCGGGCTTTAAGTTATTTTCAATGTTGCCCGGGTGGATGGCTTCATTGTGAGTTTGCGTGGAGCGTAATATCTTGAATATTAGTCGTTTGATTAATTTCAGAGTTGACAAAACCCTAACTTTGAAATCAGCTATATTGCTGACTAGCAGGTGCTTATGCTCCACGCTGATAGACCTGCTTCCACTGCCTCGCGTGCGGGGGGCCCTTTGTCTCTATTACAACATTATCAGCGAGCTGGTGCGGCCCGGGGCGAAAATCCGGCAGGCCATGTCGCGGATCTCGGCGGCTGTGACCGCCTCCACCTGCCTTCTGGTCTCCTCCGAAGAAGAAACCATGCCGTAAGCCAGGAGACTTTTCCCCATGCCGAGGCATTGGGCCTCCCCGTTGTCCGAACTGATGGCGAGCTGGCCCAGAAGCTGTTTCTTGGCCGCATTGAGCTTTCTGTCAGATAGTTCCGACTCCTGCAGTTTTGCCAGTTCCCTGTTTATGGCAGCCATGCATTTCTCCAGATTCTCCCTCTCGCATCCGAGCGATATGGCCAGAATTCCGGTATCCGAATACTGCGTATATGAGGTCTCCACGCCGTACACCCAGCCATGTTTTTCACGCAACACGCTGTTCAATATCGAATTCATTGCCGGTCCGCCTAATATGTTGCTCATCAATACGGTAGCGATTCTTTCTTTCTCCTCGTAAAGCGACGGGGCGAAACCTCCGATCACCGCATTGGCCTCATGATTCCTCTTGTTCAGCACGTCGCTGAAGACATTGTCCAGGACCACGGGCTTCAGCATGGCCTGTCCGCCGGAGACATTAGCATTGTCCCCGAAGAACTTGCTGAACATTTTTCGCGCGTCAGCCTCCATCTTTTTCTCGTCGATGTCGGCGACGATGGTGAATGCCATTGACTGCGGTACGAACTTGTCTTTCATGAACTTGCGCAACTCTTCCGCAGTGATGGCCTTGACCGATTTCACCGTCCCGAGTATAGGCATTGAAAGCGGATGCCCCATGAAAAGCTTCTCCTCGAAGCGGTCGTAGATGTCGTCTGCCGGGCTGTCCTTGTACGACTTGATTTCGTCTATCACGACGCCCCTTTCGGTATCGACTTCATTGTCCGGAAACATGGCCGAAGTCGCGATTTCCAGCAGCAATGACTCTGCTTTCGGCAAATCCTCTTTCAGTACCGTCGCATGGAGCACGATTTCCTCTTTGGTCGTGTAGGCATTCAGTTCTCCGCCCAACTTGTCGAGGTAACCGTTTATCACTGAGGAACTTTTGTTTGCCGTACCCTTGAAAAGCGTATGCTCCGTAAAGTGAGCGATGCCGCTATGGAACCCTGCCTCGGACCTTGTTCCGCAACTGATGCCCAACGCGCAATAAGCTACGGCGGATCCGCCTCTCTTCACTGCATATCTGATTCCGCACCCTGCTTTCCCTGTAATCATAATATGCTGTTTATCTGGCTTTTGCGATCTTTTTAAGATCTCCCTTGAGGAAGCCGGCATTCTCCGTGCCGGTGACAGTATGTCTCTTGTAATAGAACAGCTCGTGCGTCCTCGCGTCAATGAGAATCTTCCAGCATATAGCGCCCTTGTGCGGCTCCGTCGGGGTAATCACGTAGCTGACCAATGTCCTGCTGTCGCCTGCCAGAAACAGGCTGTCCGCCACGTCTCCGCTTTCTATGTCAATGCCTTTCTGTGCAATCTTTTCACGGAATGCGGAATCCGCTGCCGGTGCGATGTCCTCTTCAGCTATGACTGCCTTGCGTCGTGCCGATTTGCTGAGAGGAGTCACGTATGAACCGATGCCGGAAAAGTTGCCCTGCAAGGATTTGGCAATGTAGCCCTGCATGATGTCCACCAGTCCCGGAAGCATCGCGGCCTCACGTCCGGAAGGAAAATCGGCAGCGCAGACAGGCATGCTCACGACCTCCACCATGTCATTGACAGTCTTGGCATTGGCCTTGCCTTTCACGATGGTGAGCATCATTATGCCCGGCTGCTCCTCCTTTTTGTATTTCACCTTCACCGGAAGCATGAAATAGTATTCCTCATTGTTTTTCAATGAGTTGAATTCGTCTACCGAACAGAATTCGAAAGGGGAGAGGCTCCAGGTGTTGTTCAGCGCCTCCTGCAATATCGGGTCAATGAAATTGGTGCCCGGCAGGACGACTTTCATTGTCCTCGTGGCGAAGTCGCTGAGCTTTTCTTTTCTGGTCGTTATCTGGGCCTGTGAAAAAGCATTGACACTCATCATCAATGCCGTCAGGAATATTGCTATTTTTTTCATCATAACACGTCTCGTTTAAGTTGCGCACGCATTGTCCGGCCTAATTGGCGTCACATGCTGCGTGATAGGAAACAAAGTTACAAAATTTATGTTTATCTTTGTAGAGAATGTCCTAATATAAACAGCTTTCAAGCTATGCCGGAAAATTCGCAATACATAGTCTCCGCGAGAAAATATCGCCCGGATTCTTTCGAGGATCTCATCGGGCAGGATAACATTGTCAAAACACTGAAGAACTCCATTGTCAGGGGAAAATTGGCGCATGCCTATCTTTTCTGCGGCCCGCGAGGCGTGGGCAAGACGAGTGCCGCCCGCATCTTCGCCAAGACCATCAACTGTTCTTCGCCGACGGCGGATATGGAGCCTTGCGGCCAATGCGAGTCCTGCGTTTCTTTCCAGGAAGGACGTTCGTATTGCATCCATGAGCTCGATGCCGCGTCCAACAATGGTGTCGAGGACATCAAGACGCTGATGGACCAGGTGCAGATTCCGCCGCAGGTGGGAAAATACAGCGTGTACATCATCGACGAGGTCCACATGCTGACGCAGTCTGCGTTCAATGCTTTCCTGAAAACGTTGGAGGAACCGCCTGCACATGCGATTTTCATCCTGGCGACCACCGAGAAGCACAAGATTCTGCCGACGATCCTGTCCAGGTGCCAGACCTACGATTTCAACCGTATCAGCATTCCTGACATAGTGAGGAATCTGCGCGACATCGCGACCAAGGAGAATATCAATATTGATGACGAGTCGCTCCACATCATCGCCCGCAAGGCTGACGGGGCAATGCGTGACGCGCTCACGATTTTCGACCAGACGGTGGCGTTTTGCGGTACCGACGTGAAATACGAGGATGTCATCAGAAATCTCAATGTCCTGGACTACGAGCATTGCTTCCACCTTACTGACGCAATGCTTGCAAATGATTATGGTTCAGCGCTTCTGGAGTTCGACAATGTATTGTCCAAGGGGTTCAATGCCCTGTATTTCGTGGCTTCGCTCAGCACTCATTTCAGGAATCTGATGGTGGCGAAGAATGGTGCTTTGGACGCTTTGCTGGAATTCCCGGATTCATTGAAACTGAAATATAAGGAGCAGGCGGACCGCTGTCCGATCCAGTTCCTGTACGATGCGCTTTCCGTGACCTCCCAGTGCGAGTCCGGTTACAAGGAGAGCATAAATCCGCGTCTGCATATCGAGTTCGCGTTGATGAAACTTTGCTTCCTTACGGGAGGACCTGTTTCATTGCGTCCGGCGGCTCCTGTTACGGCTCCTCAGGCTGCTCCACATGCGGTTCCTCAGGCTGCACCTCAATCTGCGCCGAGGACAGCACCTCAGCCGGCGCCGAGACCGCTGACACAGCCAGAACCGGCCCAGCCTGATACGGCTCCAGCCAAGCCTGTCAATGTCGCAGAAACGCCTGTAGCACAGCCTGTTGCTGAAACGGCTGCCGCTCCGGAGACACCGACGGCATCGGAAACTCCGGCTGAAACGGCTGCTCCGGCACGTCGGAAAAGGACTTCCAAGTCGGCGGCTCTTTCTCTGGATGCGATAAAGGAGGAATCCAATGCGACCTCATCGGAAGTTGCGAACAATAATCTTTCTGACAGGATACCTGAAAATGCAGAGATTACCGGACATTGGCAGAAATTGCCTGAACAATACCGTTCCCGTCCGCGCCTTTATTCGACATTGGCCACTACCAAGCTGAATGTCAAGGAAATGGATGGCTACAAGCTGCTGGAATTCTATGTCATGAACCTGGCGCAGAAGAATTGGGTGGAGCAGGAATTGCTCCGCGAGCTGGAGGACAAGCTTCAGAAGTCATTGGGTACCAAGCGGGTAAGATTGGCTGTAGAGGTCATTCCGGAAGAAAAAGTCGAAAAGAAAATATATATGCCTGAGGATAAGGCGAAAGCCATGATGGCAGGTAATGAAGAAATCAGGAATCTGGTGAAAGACCTGGATTTGGATGTGAAATAATAAAACGAAGGGAAAATGAAACTCCGTTGCGAAAATCTTGTTAAGAAATATGGTGTAAGGACTGTCGTCAAGGGCGTGTCCATGGAAGTTGAGCAGGGCGAAATCGTCGGATTCCTCGGTCCTAATGGAGCAGGTAAGACTACGAGTTTCTATATGATTACAGGTCAGGTGGTTCCGAACGGCGGAAGAATCTACCTGGATGATGAGGACATCACGGATCTTCCTATGTACAAGAGGTCTCTCAAGGGCGTGGGCTATCTTCCGCAGGAGGCGTCCGTGTTCAGGAAGATGTCTGTCGAGGACAATATCATGTCAGTCATGGAACTTTCCGACATGACCAAGGAGGAACGCCGTGACCGTCTGGAGTCGCTTATCGACGAATTCAACCTTTCCAAGGTGCGCAAGAGTCTGGGAATCCAGCTGTCAGGAGGTGAGCGCCGCCGTTGTGAAATCGCCAGGGCGCTTTCCATTGACCCTAAATTCATTCTTCTGGATGAGCCTTTTGCGGGCGTGGACCCGATTGCCGTGGAGGATATCCAGTATATCATTGCGAAGCTGAAATACAAGAACATCGGCGTGATTATCACGGACCACAATGTGGGTGAGACCATGGCGATCATTGACCGTGCCTATCTTCTTTATGAGGGCACGATTCTCCAGTCCGGCACGCCGGAGAAGCTCGCGAATGACGAGGATGTCCGTACGAAGTACCTCAGTTCCGGATTTGTCCTGAAACGTTCACCGGCCGTAGAAAAAGCCCGCCGCGAACATGCCGAGATCATGGCTGCCCGCGCTGCCGCTGCCGAGAAACTCTAACGTACGATTTCCACTTTGTCCCCGCAGTCGTATATTGCATCCTTGTCCATGTACGTCACGGTGGACGGAATATGCACCTTCCTGAGATTCAAGCACTTCTCCACGGCATAGGCCTCGATTCTCTCTGTCCCTTCCGCGAAAACTATCTCCTCCACGTTTTCCAGGCGGCAGATGAAATTCTTTTCTATTACCTTGACCGGCTTGAGTTCCAGTCTGGTTATCGCGGGCGGGATAAAGTACGGCGCATCGTTACCTGTATTGTATAACACGTTCTTGTATGCGGTCAGGAACTTGTTGGCGGGGTCGACATTGATTTCGCGGAGGGTACTGAAGTTGCTGGTCAGGTAAACCGTGTTCTCTCCGACGCTCTCCACATTGCTGCCCAGATACAGCTTGTCATATGACCCGCTGACCTTTTTGACAGGGCAGAAAGACGTGATTCTGAAACCGTTGATGCTGAACGGCACCAGCACATAATCGAGTCCGGAGTCCTTCACCTCTGCAACATTGAGCCTGCCATCCTCGAAATTATACGCGAACTTCCCGTCCTCGAAGAGATTGAAATCCGCCCTGACAGGCTGGAGCACATCGCGATATTTCCCGGTATCATCCATTTTGTAGTCAATGCCGTTTGTCGGGTCGCTGACGTGCCACTCTTTGTCCACATATGCGTAGTTCCAGGCATGGCCGCCGACCCCGACGAGCCAACCGTTCACGCACATTGCCGGGATATCCTGGCTCTGGCACATTATCTTGAACAGGTTGGCATAACCCTGACAGACGCAGACCTTATGGATGAACACGTCATACGGGTCGAGATAAATGGTCTCATTTCCGCTGCCGTATCTGACATTCTTCACGATCCAATTGAAAATATTGTCGTATGTCTGAATCTTGCTGCCCGCTTTCAAGTTGTTGTCAATGAATTGCTTGATCTCGGCAAACTGCTTCTCCGTAATCTTCGTTTCTCCCGGAGTCAATGTCTTTGCAGGGTCCACTGCCGTCAACAATTCGCGCAGCGCGAGTGCCCCGTCTGCCGGCAGCCGCTTAGCCCCGTCATCCTCCGGAAAGTCAATGCCGGCCGGCGGCTCCTTGTCCGGAATCCGTTCACTGCCGTCCTCTTTTCCGCATGACGCGAATCCCAGGACCGCCATCAATATTATAATCAGTACCTTATTGTTCATATGTCTTTCGTTTTCAGCGGCAAATGTAATATTATTTCATTGTCATTGATGCGAATAATTCCTATTTTAGCGAGAAATCGCTAGAAAAATGAAAAAGATATTAGCAGCATTGACATTGACCTTTATCGCGACGTCGGCATTGGCGCAGACGGGGACTTGGAGCGGCAGGTTGGACGTTTCCGGCACGACGCTTTCGCTAGTTTTTCACATTGGCGACAGCACCGCCACTCTTGACGTGCCCGACCAGGGCGCGAAGGCGATACCGGTGTCAGTAAAACGCTCCGCTTTCGGTTCCATTGAACTGGAAGTGCCGTCCATAAATGCTTCATACAAAGGACTGTGGACAGGTAAACTCATTACTGGGATATATGCGCAGAACGGAATGTCGTTTCCGCTGCCATTGACACCCGGAGCCCCAGTTCTGAGGCGTCCCCAGACCCCTGTAGGGCCATTTGCCTATGTCAATGCCGATGTTTCATTTTCTAATGGTGATGCTGTTCTGAAAGGTACATTGACAATGCCGGAGAACTGTTCCCGAGAGACTCCTGTGCTCCTCATGGTCACCGGAAGCGGGCTGCAGAATCGGGACGAGGCAATGTTCGGTCATAAGCCGTTTGCAGTGATTGCCGACGCGTTTGCCAAGGCCGGTATTGCGACATTGAGATATGATGACAGGGGATTCGGTGAGTCCACAGGCGATGTCGTTTCGTGTACCACGGAGGACTTGAAGAACGATGCTCTTGCCGGAATCGGTCTTCTGCGTGAGAAGTTTGACCATGTCGGAGTGCTCGGACACAGTGAAGGCGGAAGCATTGCGCTGATGTTGGCTGCGGAAGGCAAGGCTGATTTCGTGATTAGCCTGGCGGGCATGGTGGCCTCCGGTTCCGAAACGCTTCTGGACCAGAACCGTCGAGCGCTCCAGATGACCGGGATGCCTGAATCCGAAACCGATAACTATTGCAGATTTCTTGCTGACACCTACGCGGCTGTTGTCAATGATATGCCGTTACCGTCTCCTGACAACTATTGTCTCCCTGCCGGGCTCAAACAGAATGCGTCCATGCTAAGTGCTTCATTGAAAACTCCTTACATGAAATATTTCTTGAGAATGAATGTGTCGGATATCTTAGGCTCGGTCAAATGTCCGGTAATGGCTCTCAATGGCACCAAGGATACCCAGGTAGACTGCGATCGCAACCTGTCACTTCTTCGCCAAGGCCTTTCCGGAGGCTATACTTTTGCTGATGAATCTTCGGTCAATGTCGTCAAGGCCGAAATCGGGCTGAACCATCTGTTCCAGCACTGCCGGACCGGAGAAGTGTCAGAGTACAAAGAAATCGAAGAAACCTTCTCCCCGGATGTTCTCACCGAAATGATAGCCTGGCTACATCTCCGCTTATCGCAAAAATGATTGACAATGCCTGCCGGGTTTTCACAATTTTGTTCCGAAAAAACGTTTTAAGTTGCACCGAATGCCTTAAATGATGCATTTGGTACCGCGAAAACGTTTTAACTGGAACAAAACGTCGTGTTTGTTTCGAATCCACGTCCTCAAAAGAGTAGCAGGGCAAAAATGGAGGAGCGTTTTACCCGATATTCACATAGTCGCGGATGTCCTGCGGGGACACCGGGTTGCTGCCCAGGATCAGCAGGCGTTCTACTACGTTGCGCAATTCGCGGATGTTTCCCGTCCAGCTTTTCTCCTGGAGCATCTTGATGGCTTCCGGAGAAAAATCCTTCTTAGGCATACCGGATTCTGTGCTCACCTGGTCGTTGAAGTACTTGACCAGCAGCGGAATATCGTCACGTCTTTCGTCCAGTGACGGCACGTGGAGGACGATTACGCTCAATCTGTGATAGAGGTCCTCCCTGAATGTGCCCTTCTCGATTTCCGCTTTCAAATCCTTGTTTGTAGCGGCCAAAACCCTGACATCCACGATGATATCCTTGTCGCTGCCGACACGTGAAAGTTTCTTTTCCTGTAATACGCGCAGCACTTTCGCCTGGGCCGCGAGGCTCATGTCGCCTATTTCATCCAGGAACAATGTACCGCCGTCGGCCTGTTCGAATTTTCCTTTATGCTGTTTGATTGCAGATGTGAATGCACCCTTTTCGTGTCCGAAAAGTTCACTTTCGATGAGTTCTGACGGGATGGCCGCGCAGTTGACCTCGATGTAAGGCATGGCGCTGCGGTTGCTCTGCTGATGCAGACTCCTGGCTACCAGCTCCTTACCGGAACCGTTAGGTCCTGTAATCAGCACTCGTGCATCAGTCGGCGCCACTTTCTCTATCATCTCCTTCAGATGCTGTATCGGTGCGGATTCGCCTATCATCTGCTGTCCGAACACTTTCTTCTTCAGATTGGTGTTTTCGGTGATGATCTGCGTGCGCTCCGTCGCGTTTTTGATGGTGATCAGTATCCGGTTGAGGTCCAGCGGCTTTTGGATGAAATCGAAGGCGCCTTTCTTTATGCATTCTACGGCCGTTTCAATGTCGCCGTGGCCGGAAATCATGATGATGGCGGAGTCAATGCCGTCCTTGCGGAGCTTTTCCAGCACTTCCGTACCTTCCATGTTGGGCATCTTGATGTCGCAGAAAATCACGTCATAACGTTCCTTCTCCGCCATTTCGATGGCCGTAGGACCATCTTCAGCCACTTCCACATTGTATCCTTCATCTGACAGGATCTCGCTCAATGAGTTCCTGATAGCTCTTTCGTCATCAACAATCAATATTTTCATCTCACTACTAATTTTATTCGTATTTTATTATGATTTTGCGATATTCTTCGGGAATCGTATCGTGAAGCAGGCCCCCTGGATGGAGAACGACCGGCTGTACGAAATCTCTCCGCCGCAGCGCTCCAGGATATTGCGGCAAATGGCAAGACCCAGTCCCGTTCCGCTGCTCTTCGTGGTGAAATTCGGCGTGAACAACCTGTTGCGGTTCTCGTCCTTGATGCCGGGACCGTTGTCCTCCACCACGATATCATAGAACCCTTCCTTGGAACTGTTTCTGACAGAAAGGATTATCTGTCCATGCTTCGGCTCGCGCCCTGCCTCCATGTCCTCCGTCTGCTGGTTCTCGATAGCCTGCACGGCATTGGTCAGCAGGTTCACGAACACGCGGATCAGCTGCGGCTTAGGTCCCATTACCACCGCGTCCTTCAGCCCGAAATACTGGAAAGTGATATTGTCCTTGTCATCGAACATTGATATCTGGTCGGACGCCATGCGGTCCAGGTCGATTGGCACCATCTCCTCGGTATAAAGTTTCGCGAAAGTCGAGAATTCATTGGCCGTATCGGTCAGCACCTCGATGCTGTCGAGCACCAGCCTGGATATGTCGTCGAACTTGGTCTCCCAGCTCGGGTCGTTCTTGCTCTTCAGGCGTATCAGCCTCTGTATCTGCAACTTCATCGGCGTCAGCGGGTTCTTGATTTCATGCGCCACCTGACGCGCCATCTCGCTCCACGCCCTCTCACGCTCGGCCTGCGCCACCTGTTTGCTGGACTCCGAAAGGTCATGTACCATCAGGTTGTAGGCCCGCACGAGCCCCGAAATCTCATCCTCCTTGTCGTAAATGATGTATTCCAATCCCGCAGTTCTGGCATATACCATCTTCCGTCCCATCTCAATGATCGGGCGGAACATCTTGTCCACCACTCTTGTCGTGAAGAAACGCGTGATAATCAGCAAGATGAAGAACACCGTCATCACGAACACGGAGTGGAATATCGCATCGGCCTTGAACGAAAGTCCGGAATCGGTATATGGCGCGCTCAGGATTGCCATGACCTTGCCTTCATCATTGAAGATAGGCGCGTACATGGTGTAGAAATTCCTGCCGCCGATGCTCTCCTTGTGGATGTAGTATCTCTTGTTGTTGTACATGATGTTCCGGTACGCCTCGTCATTGGTCCTGGAACCGATTATCATGTTCTCGAAAATCTCAGGCGCCGTGGTGTTGAACACTTTGCCGCCCGGACTGTACAACGTTATGTCCGACCTGGTGTAGTCTCCGATATTGTCGATAATGGCTGACATCTCGTTCGCCGGCATATCCCTGAATGAATGCAGCGCCCGCGTCTTGTTCTCCATAAGTGACTGGATAGTAGAGATTTTGCTGCTCATGAGCCTCATCACGTTGGCATCATTGCGCTTGTAGACGAAGAACACCATGATGACGCTCATCGTGACCAATGTCATGAGCATGGACAGGAATAGCACTGTGTTCACCCTGGATTTGTAATAGTTTTTCTCGAAATCGCCGCGCTTTTTCCTTCGCAGGCAGCAGAGGCTGATCCAGAAGTACGTCAGCAGGCAGACGATGCTCGCCGACAATATGTATTGCAATATGCTGATTCTCGGGCGGGACAATATCACCACCTCCTCCGGCGAAACATGGTTGAAGAAATGGACGTATGAACCGGACGCTATCCTGTTGTGGTCAGGGTCTCGGCTGTCCTCCTTGAACTGTCCTGTCAATATCGTCGGGTACGGGTAGTCTCCCTTATAGCTGACCAGTTTTCCGTCAATGTATTTGGCATACGAATATAGCGACGGTATCGTCACGGAACCCGGTGTCCCTGAATCCAATATGAATGAGTAACCGCGTTCTTCACGGTCCGCCTTGGAATTGATGCCGAGCAGCATTCTCACTGACCCCTTGTCCGGAGTATAGTACACGAACATGCCTGCATATTGCGCCCTTCCGTTCATGTTCCGGCTGTACCGGAATCTGGAGTCGGAGGCTATCGGCTTTCCGTTCAAGATTCTCTCGTCAATGAATTTCAGCATCTGCGGATCGGAGGTCTTGTCCTTGTAGATGTAGAGGCTCACATCGTAATCCTTCGATATTCGGCTCATGTAAGTCTCTGTGATTCTGTTCAATATCACCCTGTAGTCCCTGGTCGTGAAGATGACTTCCGGTATGGAATTGTCGGATTCTATGACCTTTTCGATGCCTCGCAGCTGCAGCTCCAGCCCCAGGTCCCTGTCTATTGACAGGCGGTTCATCCATATTTCCTCGCGGCTGAACTCCTTTTCGCGCCCCAGAATCGAGAACATGCTCATGAAATATACGGCGCAGAAAACCGCAAATGCCGTACGGCCGAATCTGGAGGCCATGTTGTATTTCAATCCCGTGAGCCTGTGGACCGGCACGCGGATCATCTGCAGCCCCATCGGAATCACCGATATGAGAGTGAGGTACGACACATATATATACAATGTGTACCGTCCCAGCTGCGTGATTTTATATAGTTCCAGTCCAATGTTCGAGTTGAGGATGAGGCTGCGGAAAGTGAATGTTATGTATACCAGCAGCAGTATGCAGAACGTGACCGTGGCGCCTATCATGAATGAGGCCCTGCGCCTGGTGTTTTTCTCGAAGACATATTCCAGAATGTCCCTCCTTACCATGTAAGTCGAGAAGAAAATCAATGTCAGCCAGAGGTTTATGATCAATATGGCGCCGAGGGAATAAAGCATCGGCCCGTCCGCGTAAATCGTAGGAGAGAAAAGGGAAGACGACCCCTGCATCCCATAACCGAAAAGGTAAAACGTCAGGAATATCAATGTCAATGCTCCGACTGCTATGCGCAATACCTTCCTGTTCCGGTTGAAATGCAGGTAGAGCATTATTCCCAATATCATGAAAGTCACTGAGAACCAGACCATTGTGGTATTAGGGAGAATCGGCATCACTCTGGTGGTCTCCTGTATGATTTTCATCAGCGGATAGCCGTTCACGGAAATGACCGAGCCGCCGCTGTAGCTTATCGGCTGCAATGAGAATCTGTCCGAGAGCCTGAATTTCGGGTTGACCCCGTTTATTGACCTGGAATCCAATGTGTTCCTGATTTCAAGTCCTCCGATTATGCGGCTGCCGCCCTTCCCGAAGAGAGCTTTCACCAGATACCATTTCGGCCCGATGTTCATGAACTTGACCGTGGTGTCGGCTTCCGTGAGAGGTGAAATCAGGTTGTAACGCAGGTTGGCGAACCGCTGCACCACCATGCGGTCCGCGATATCGTCATTGTCCAATGAAAACTGGTTGCACCATGACTGCAGGGAGTCGCCGGCATAGCGGTACACGACCATGTCCTCCGGAATCCCTTTCAGGTTCAGCCAATCTGCGGGCGATGTGGCCAGCGCGGTGTTCATGTATGATTCCAGCTTGTCGAACCGCTTGTTTACCGCGCTCGTGAATCGTTTGGCGGCGAAATCCGAAAAGTCCGACCTCCTGTTCAGGAATATGTTGGCAATGATGCTCAATGCCGCTATCGCGAAGAACAGCAGACCGGCGTTCTTGCCCGTCAATGAACGGAAGAATTTTCGTACTTTACTATGTTTCAATGTTTTGGACATATTCTGCTATTCGTGGTGATAAGGCTCGCCCTTTATGATGGTGAATGCCCGGTAGAGCTGCTCCGTGAAAATCGTCCTGACCATCTGGTGGGAGAAAGTCATTTTCGAAAGCGACATCTTCGAGTCCGCCCTGTCATAGACTTTCTGTGAGAAGCCGTATGCTCCTCCGATGACGAATGCAATGTTTCTGCCGCTGCAGGCCATCTTATTTTGGATATAGGAGGCGAATTCCATTGACCTGAACTCCTTTCCGTGCTCGTCCAGCAAGATGACATCGTCCGCCGGACGTATCAGTCCCAATATCAGGTCTCCTTCCTTTTCCTTTATCTGGTCGCGGGAAAGTGCCGAGGCATTCTTCAGTTCGGGAATCTCGTTGATAGTGAATTGTATATAGTGGGAAAGCCTGCCGGCATACAGCTCCAGACCTTCTTTTACCCACTTCACATCGGTTTTTCCGACTGTTATCAATGTAATTTTCATCAGACTTCCGCGTTTTCCAATCTTGTCATCCACAAAGATAATGAAAAATCATTTTCGCGGCTCGGAATTTGCAATTAGAATGCTTGATGTACAACAATGTAGGAAAACAGTATGAAAAACAGACTGCTCATATTCTTATCTGCTGCGGTAGCGTTCTGCTGCTGCGGACATATGACATCTGCCCAGGATGAGGGGTACGATGTGTTCGTTCCTATTGCCAAGTACATCCGTCTTGGAGATGCGGAAAAACTCTCGGCGTGGTTTGACGACAGCCTGGAGATTTCCATAATATCCAACACCAGCGATTCCAGCAGGAATCAGGCGAAACAGATTCTTAAAGCATTCTTCGACAGCTATTCCCCGCGAGGATTCGACATAACACATACGGCAGGCCGTTCCAATATGAAATATGCCATCGGAAGGCTCAGTGCCGGCGGCGAATCTTTCGAAGTGACCATCTTCGTCACTTTCAAGCAGGACACATATAAGATACAGCAGCTGAAAATAATGAGGGAAAAATAAAAAAAATGCCTATTTTTGCCCCAAACCAACCGACTACAAATGCAAGTTCCAGATATAATCATTGCAATTGACGGATATTCGTCCACAGGCAAAAGTTCGTTTGCCAAACTCATAGCCAAGGAATTCTCGTTTCTTTACCTGGATTCAGGGGCATTGTACCGCGCCGTGACACTGTACGCGATGGAGCATGGCATGGTTCTTCCTGACGGCAGCATTGACATTCCCGCTCTTGACGCGGCCCTTCCTGCGCTGGATGTCCGTTTCGAGTACGCCGACGGCGGCAGTCATACTTTTATCGGTGACGAGTGCGTGGATGGCAAGATCCGTACTATCGAGGTCTCTTCCCATGTGAGTCCGGTTTCGGTGATTCCCGAAGTGCGCAGTTTCGTGGACCGTAAGCTTGTCGAATATGGAAAGAACAAGCGCATCGTCATGGACGGACGCGACATCGGCACGTCGGTATTCCCGAATGCGGATTTGAAGATTTTTATGGTCGCTGATGACAATGTCCGTGCGGAACGTCGTCTGAAAGAGATGCGTGCGTCAGGGCAAAACCCTGACTTCAAGGAAGTTCTGGAAAATTTGAAGACGAGGGACTATATTGATTCACATAGGGAGACATCCCCGTTGAGGCAGGCTTCCGACGCCATTGTCCTGGACAACACGGATATGACTCTGGATGATCAGATGGATTGGATTCGTAATCTTGTAAAGGAGAAATTCGGGGCTTAGTCGACATGAACATTACGGTGGAAATCGATCCGGATTCCGGATTCTGCGGGGGAGTGATAAGGGCCGTTGACCGCGCCGAGGAATATCTTTCGGGCGCGGAACATTCCAGATTATATTCTTTGGGTTCCATTGTGCATAACGAGGCGGAACTTTCGCGCCTTCGTGCAGCCGGGCTTGTGACGATCGGCCTGTCGGATCTCTCATCCCTCCATAAAGGAGACAGCCTTCTTATCCGCGCCCATGGCGAACCGCCTTCCACATACACCAAGGCGGAAGAGCTTGGTCTTGAGGTGATTGACTGCACCTGTCCGGTGGTGCTGAATCTCCAGAAAAGCATCCGCGAGGCCTATGCCCGTGTCAATGCCGCTGGCGGTCAGATCGTGATTTTCGGAAAGGTCGGCCATGCCGAGGTGCTGGGGCTTCTCGGTCAGGTGGGCGGCGATGCCGTCGTGATAGAAAATATGGACATGTTCATGGAAGCATTGTCCTCCGGCAAAATCCGTCTTGAAGGCCCCGTGGAAATCTTTTCGCAGACCACCAAAAGCCCTGCCGAGTATTCTGCCATCTGCTGCGCATTGCGCGAAGCGATGGCGAAGGAACATGAGTTGTCCGAGGAGCGTTTCCGCGGCACCGGTCTGCTGGCGGTGCATGATACCATCTGCCGGCAGGTGGCGAGACGTCATGAAAGGCTCTCTGACTTCGCATTGCATCATGATATCATTATTTTCGTCTCCGGCAGCGAGAGCTCGAACGGCAAGGTTCTCTGCAATCTCTGCCGCTCCCTGAATATCCGGACTTATCATGTGGGCAATGAAGAGGGCATCCGTCCGGAGTGGTTCCGCCATGACGACCGCGTCGGTGTCTGCGGTGCCACATCTACCCCGAAATGGCTTCTCGAATCTGTCGCGTCACGCATCCTGGCATTGAACGGCTAAGGACATATTCAGCTCATTTTCAATGAAAATTTGGCAGTTACGCCGCATTTTTATAAATTTGCGCCGTCATTCGGAAAACTGAATCAAATTTTATTAGATATATGGCAACAACAGCTGATTTCAAAAACGGAATGTACCTGAATTTCAACGGTAAACCATGCGTGCTCGTATATTTCCAGCACGTAAAGCCGGGAAAAGGTCCAGCATTCGTAAAGACTAAACTCCGTAACCTTGAGAACGGACGAATCCTCGAGAATACTTTCACCGCAGGTGCGAAGGTTGATACTATCAATGTCGAAAGACGTCCTTACCAGTTCCTTTATGGTGATGAGGATGGATACAACTTCATGCACGAGGAGACATTCGAGCAGATTCACCTTCCTAAGGATGTTGTGGAGAACGCAGACCTCATGAAAGAAGGACAGCACGTGGAGATGATGTTCTTGGTAGACGAGGAAAGGTGCCTCACCTGCGAGCTTCCTACATACGTTACATTGAAGGTTACTTACACCGAGCCTGCAGTAAAGGGTAATACCGCTTCTACCAGCGCTCTTAAAGAGTGTACACTTGAGACAGGTGCCAAGATCATGGTTCCTCTCTTCATCAACCAGGATGACGTCATCACAGTAAATACCACAGACCGTTCATACGGCCAGCGCGTATAATCTGACTGTCAATACAATATTAAAAATGAGGGTCGCCCGCAATTCCGGGTGACCCTCATTTTGGGTTCGGCGATGTGCCGTTATTTCTGGCGCATGAACATCTGCACAGGGCAGCCTGTCAGGTCGAAGTGCTCGCGGAGCTTGTTCTCCAGGAAACGCTTGTATGGATCCTTGATGTACTGCGGCAAATTGCAGAAGAACGCGAATGCCGGGAATTTGGTAGGAAGCTGGGTCATGTACTTGATTTTCACCAGCTTGCCCTTCCACATCGGAGGTGGATAATTCTCGATTTCCGGAAGCATTGCATCCATGAGCTTGGAGGTGCTGACCTTGCGCGAATAATTGTCCCATACATGTGCGATCTCATTCAGCACATCCAGGATTCTCTGCTTCTTCAGCACGGATGTGAAGATGATAGGCACGTCATTGAACGGAGCGATTCTTGCTTTCAATGCCTTGGTATATTCCGCCATCGTGTTGCTCTCTTTCGTGAAGAGGTCCCACTTGTTCACTACCAGGACACAACCCTTTCTGTTCTTCTTGATGAGGTTGAAGATGTTCATGTCCTGTGCCTCCATACCTGTGGTGGCATCGATCATCATGATGCAGACATCGCTGTGCTCGATGGCCCTGATGGAACGCATCACGGAGTAGAACTCCAGGTCCTCATTGACCCTGCTCTTCTTGCGGATGCCGGCGGTGTCCACGAACATGAATTCGTGTCCGAATTTGTTGTAATACGATGATATTGAATCTCTTGTGGTTCCGGCGACAGAAGTCACGATGTTTCTGTCCTCACCGAGAAGCGCATTGGTCAGAGACGATTTGCCGACATTCGGCTTGCCCACGATAGTGATTCTCGGCACGCCGGGATGCTCATCCTCCGCCTCCGTATCTTCCGGAAGTTTCTTCAGGACCTCATCCAGAAGGTCACCCGTGCCACTGCCGTTAGCTGCGGAAATGCTCCAGATATCTCCGAGGCCGAGGCCATAGAACTGGTAGGTGTCGAAAACTTTTTCGCCGGAATCCACTTTGTTTACAGCCACGACCACGGGCTTGCCGCTCCTTCTGAGCAGACCTGCGATCTCAGCGTCGTAGTCGGTGATTCCGGTGGAAGCTTCCACCATGAACATTATCAAATCCGCCTCTTCAATGGCGATTACTACTTGTTTTCTGATTTCCTCTTCGAAAACGTCATCAGAACCGGAAGTATATCCTCCGGTATCCACCACTGAAAACTCCTTGCCGCACCATTCGCATTTTCCGTAATGCCTGTCGCGCGTAACGCCTGCGGTTTCATCTACAATGGCTTGCCTCATACCTACGAGGCGGTTGAAAAGTGTGGACTTACCCACATTCGGGCGTCCTACAATTGCTACTAGACTCATCTTTTTACTAGTTGATATCTACTCTCACGAGAAGATTGTTTTTCCCGTATCCCGGGCTTCTTGTTTATAATATAGGGCTCTGGCCCTTCTTTTCTGCTTTCTTCTCCAGCGGGTACAGGCCGCATCCTATGCAGGAGTCGCTATAAGTTCCGGAACATGTAGCTCCGGAACCGTTACCGCCGTGCGTTTTCGAAAAGCGTTCGTCGTCTTCCTCGCGCATGCACCTGATGCCGAGCTTCTTCATGTTTTCATTCGAACCGACATCCGTCTGCGGAAACTGGCCGTTCTTGCGGAATATGATGTTGAAACACATTCCCAAGACCCCGAATCCGACGAGTACCAATGCTGCCAGAAAGACTTCCATTATATATTGGACTTTTTTAGAAAATGAACTCTGGACTGATAGGCTCGTTGTCGCAGACCTTGCGGATGATTCTTGCAAATGTCTCCGTCATCGAAACCACCTTGATCTTGCTCTTGTCCACGTCAGGATTGCTCGTAAGAGGAATTGTATCAGTTACATACACCTCTGAAAGCTTGGAAGCATTGATCCTGTCGTATGCCGGTCCTGAAAGGATTGCGTGGGTCGCACATGCGCGCACGCTCTTCGCGCCCTTCTCCATCAGGATGTCAGCGGCTTTGGTCAATGTTCCTGCGGTATCGATCATGTCGTCGACGATGACCACGTTCTTGCCCTCTACCTCACCGATGGCAGTGATGGATGCGACTACGTTCGCTCTCTCTCTTGACTTGTGGCAGATGATGACCGGACATGCGAGATCCTTGGCATAGGCATTGGCTCTCTTGGCGCCGCCCATATCAGGAGCAGCGATTGCCAAATCCTTGATTTTGAGAGATTTCAGGTAAGGTATGAACACCTTGCTTGCATAAATATGGTCTACCGGAATGTCGAAGAATCCCTGGATCTGGTCAGCGTGGAGGTCGCAGGTCATGATTCTGTCAACTCCTGCGGCGCAGAGAAGATTGGCTACGAGCTTGGCTCCGATGGAAACTCTAGGCTTGTCTTTCCTGTCCTGTCTTGCCCATCCGAAGTAAGGCATGACGGCGATGACCTTGTAAGCTGAAGCCCTCTTGGCTGCATCGATTGTCAAAAGAAGCTCCATCAGATTCTCTGCCGGCGGGAAGGTGGACTGCAGAATAAATACTGTAGCTCCACGTACGCTTTCAGTGAAAGAAGGCTGGAACTCACCGTCGCTGAAGACGGTAACTTCTGAATCTCCGAGGTGAATCTGTCCCTCTCCTTCCGGCTGAAGTTTGTTCAACTCGTCAACTACCTTTGCAGCAAAGTCTTTCGAGGCCCTGCAGGCAAACAATTCCATTTTGTGCAATGTGTTCATTTCTAAGTTATTGGTTTGTTCTGTCAATGTCGATCATTTGGTTTGTTCCGCCTCATCCTTGTTCTTCATGTCTTCCAGCACGGAGCCGATGTAGCCCAGGATTTCCTCCTTCCCGAGACCCGAATTCGAAGAACTTACGAAGCTGAGCGGAAGCTCTTCCCAAAACTCTCCGAGCTGTTCCTTGTCCCGTTCCAGCTGCGCAGCCCTTGCCACAGGACCCAGCTTGTCGCCTTTGGTGAAGATGATGGCGAACGGTATGTCGCTGTCACCCAGCTCGTTAAGGAAATCCATGTCAATCTTGCCGATATCATGGCGTACGTCTATCAACACGAAGAGCATGACCATTTCCTGTGAGTGGTTCAGGTAATCCCGAATGACATCCTGGAGTTTGGCACGCTCTTTTTCCGGAAGTTTGGCGAATCCGTATCCCGGCAAGTCCACCAGATACCAGCTGTCGTTTATGAGGAAATGGTTCACCAGCCTGGTCTTTCCGGGAGTACCGGAAGTCATGGCCAGCTTGCCGTTTCCGCAAAGCATGTTTATCAATGATGATTTACCGACGTTGGACCTTCCGATGAAAGCGAACTCGGGCAGTTTTCTGGCCGGTTTCTGCGTAACCTGCGTGCTGCTGCCCGCAAATTTCGCGCTTGAGATTTTCATATTCGTTTTCATCAAATGACGGTTTCTAAGAAACTGTATGGATTTAACTTTTGCTTTTTAACCAAAAGCGCTGCAAATATAGCAAAAATCATTGGACCGCACACCCTGTTGTTAAAGTTTAATGAAGTTATTTTTGGTGTCCCGATTTTGATTTGACCAAAACCAATCGTAAATTTGAAGGACCACACAATTGATGACCTTAGTCATACGGAATACATATATGGATAGAAATGCCATAGACTTATATACGTTGCAGACGCAACTCAGGACGGTGCTGGAGGATTCTTTTCCTGCGAAGATGTGGGTGAAAGCAGAAATCAGCGCTGTCAAGGCGAGAGCAGGCGGACATTGTTACCTGGAATTGTCGCAGAGCGGGGACGCAGGACTGGCCGCCAAGGCCACGGCGATAATCTGGAGCTCCAAGTTCAGAATGCTTGCGCCCTATTTCCAATCAGTTACAGGAATACCGCTCCAGGAAGGAATCAATGTTCTCGTCCATGTGCAGGTGAACTACAGCCAGTTATATGGACTGTCATTGATAATCGACGACATTGACCCGGAATATACTGTCGGGGACAAGGAGCGCGAGCGGCAGGAAACCATTGAACGGCTGAGGCGGGAGGGACTGCTGGACCGTCAGAAGCGGCTGACATTGGCACCATTGCCTTACAGGCTTGCTGTCATCTCTGCGCCGGACGCGGCAGGTTACCGGGATTTCATGCGCCATCTGCACGAAAACGATTACGGTTTCACCTTCCACACGGACTTCTTCGAGGCTGTGATGCAGGGTGTTGCGGCTCCGTCTTCCATAGCGGAGGCCATTGCCGCTGCATCCGGGGCGAGTCCCGGGTATGATGCCGTGCTGATTCTGCGTGGCGGCGGTGCAAAACTGGACCTTGCCTGCTTCGATGATTATGAGGTTGGTGCGGCGATAGGGCGCTGTCCCGTTCCCGTGCTCACGGCTGTAGGACATGACCAGGACTACCATATCTGCGACATGGCCGCATGGGAATACGTGAAGACGCCGACAGCATTGGCCGATGTCTTTCTGGATATCTATGCTGCTGAGGACCAGTCTCTTGTATCATACGGAACCCGTCTGAAAACGGCATTTCTGAACAAGATTTCGCTGATGTCCTCGAAAGTGGACCTGCTGGAAGCCAGAATCCAGGGCGCAGACCCGAGAAAAATATTGTCCCGAGGATATGTGCTCGTGCTGGACGGCGACGGCGTCGTGCTGAAAAGCGCCTCCGGCAGGAAGGCAGGGGACAATGTCTCCGTCATGTTTGCCGACGGGCGGCTGGACTGCGAAGTGAAAAACTACAACCCCGGAAAATAATTGACTATGGATAAATTCGATTATAAGAAAGCTGTCGATGAACTTGAAAAAATCGCGGTGAAAGTCGAGGACCCGTCCACGGGACTTGACGATATAGACAAATATGTCAGACGTTCAAGCGAACTTGTCGCCTCCTGCCGGGCCTACCTGCGCACGGTCAGGGACAAGGTCGAAAATATAGATACCATATAATATATGCCAGCTATGACACGACATTCAATGATATATGAGACGGACCCTTACCTGGCTCCGTACAAGGAAGCGATAGAAGCCAGACACGCACGCATTGAAGCGGAGCGCGACAAGATAGCTGTGGACGGATCTCTGTCCAAGGGGTTGAACAATCACCTTTTTTACGGTCTGCACCATGATGCCGACGGGAATTGGATTTTCCGCGAATGGGCACCGAATGCCAGCCGCATATATCTGATAGGTGAATTCAACAACTGGAAGCGCACCTCCGCATACGCATTGCAGCCGACAGGCGGCGGAAACTGGGAAATCCGGCTTCCGTCAATGTTCCTGCACCACGGCGAACTTTACAAGCTGTTCATCGAATGGCCGGGCGGCGGCGGAGAACGTCTGCCGTCGTATGTGCGCCGTGTGGTCCAGGACACGGTGACCAAGGTGTTCAGCGCCCAGGTGTGGGAGCCCGAAAAGCCGTACGTCTGGAAGCACAAGAGCCCGGGTCCGCGCCCGCATCCCCTTATCTATGAATGCCATATCGGCATGAGCTCCGAGGAAGAAAAAGTCGCCACGTTCGAAGATTTCAGGGTCAATGTCCTTCCGCATGTGGAGAAGCTCGGCTATGACACATTGCAGATAATGGCATTGCAGGAGCACCCTTATTACGGCTCCTTCGGATATCAGGTTTCCAATTTCTATGCGCTATCGTCACGTTTCGGCACGCCGGAAGAATTCAAGCGGCTGGTAGATGAGGCCCATTCACGCGGAATTGCCGTGATTATGGATATCGTGCACTCGCATAGTGTTGAAAATGAGGCGGAAGGCCTCAGCCTTTTCGACGGGCGGGAAGACCTTTATTTCTATAAGGGCAGCCAGGGGCATCATCCTGCATGGGGCTCCAGATGCTTCGACTACGGAAAATCCGAAACTAAATACTTCCTTTTGTCCAACTGCAAGTTCTGGATGGAAGAATACCACCTGGACGGCTTCCGGTTCGACGGCGTGACCAGCATGCTGTACTGGAACCACGGCCTCGGCAAGGACTTCGTCGGCTATGACAATTATTTCAATGACGGTGTCGACGAAAATGCCGTGACCTACCTTGCCCTCGCGGCTATGCTTACGAAAGAGATTGACCCTGATGCGATTACGATTGCGGAAGACATGAGCGGCATGGCCGGGCTCGCTGCTCCTTTCGCATCCGGCGGACTCGGATTTGATTTCCGCATGGCTATGGGAATCGCGGACCATTGGATCAAATGGCTGAAAGAGAAGAGCGACGAGCAGTGGAGCATGGGAGAAATATGGTGGGAACTGACGAACAAGAGGGCGGATGAGAAGACCATCAGCTATGCTGAATGCCACGACCAGGCGCTTGTCGGTGACAAGACATTGATATTCAGATTGATGGACAAGGAGATGTATACCGCGATGAATGTGGAATCGAGAAATCTCGTCGTGGACAGAGGCGTTGCCCTTCATAAACTCATCAGGCTCGTGACGCTCGCGACCGCAGGCGACGGATACCTTACTTTCATGGGCAATGAATTCGGGCATCCGGAGTGGATTGATTTTCCGCGTGCCGGGAACGGCTGGTCCTACAAATATGCGCGCAGGCAATGGTCGCTCTGCAAACCGGATTACCTTAGGTACAAATACCTTATGAATTTCGATGAAGACATGGTTCACTTGTTCCGTGATTCCGGAATTCTGGCATTCAAACCGGAGCTCATCAGGGCGGACGAAGAAAAGAAAGTGTTGGTATTCCGCCGTGGAAGTTATATCTTTGCATTCGATTTCAATCCATCAGGTTCTTTTTCCGATTATGGGTTCGAAGCCCCGGAAGGAGACTGGAAATTGGTGCTTGATTCTGATGAAAAGTGCTACGATGGCTTCGCCAGACTAACTACCGGAGAACTTCATCACGCGGACACGGCATTGTCAGTATATCTGCCTAGCCGTTGTGCGCTTGTTTTGTTGAAAATTAAGTAAATTGATATATAATATGGCATTTCTGAAATTCAACAAGGCCGAGCTTGTGAATCTGTCGTATTCATTGAAACGGGAGATCATTTGCGCGAACAAGACGGGTGCATATTGCAACACCTCGATTGTCACGTGCAACACAAGACGTTATCACGGTCTTTTGGGAGTCCCCGTGGATAATTTCGGAGGCAGCAAATACATGCTGCTGTCATCGGTTGACGAGAGCCTTTCCGTGAACGGGAAGATGTTCAACCTCGGAATTCATTGCTACGGAGAAATCTACGAACCTAGAGGACACAAATACATTGTGGACTTCATGGCTGATCCTGTGCCGACAGTGGTCTACAGGGTAGGTGAGATGGAGTTCGTAAAAAGCATTCTGCTGGCTCCTGACAAGGATCAGGTGATGATCCGCTATGAATTGCGCAGGTCTCCGGCCGAAGTGGAACTGTATCTGAAACCGTTCCTCGCTTTCAGGAACATCCACAGCCTTACGAAGCAGAACTCCGAGGCACGCACCGACTACGAAGATATCCGGAACGGCGTTTCGTTCAACATGTATCAGGGATTCCCTGACCTGAACCTGCAGTTGAGCAACTCCGGTTTCACATTCAAGTCATCCCCGTACTGGTACAACGGGATCACATATTCCGATGAGGCCCGTCGCGGATTCGACTGCAAGGAAGACCTCTTCGTGCCGGGCTCCTTCACCCTGAAAATGAAAGAAGGAGATTCCATAATTCTCTCGGCATCAGTCGAAGAGGAAAATCCGAGGATGATTACCCGCAAGTTCAATGCTGCCCTGAAGGGAATGAAAGGCATCGGCAATTACCATGACCAGCTGTTGCATTGCGCAGACCTCCTGACACGCGACAGAAATGGACACAAGATGATAACTGCCGGATTCTCATGGCTTTACACCGGACTTCTGAGGGAGACGATGTTCTCACTTCCGGGATTCACCCTGACTGCGGGCAAGTTCGCCGAGTTCGAGGAGATTCTGGACAATATCATCGCCGACAACGAAGAAAGGTTCTACTCCAGAACCACGCAGGTCGAAGCGCCGCTGATGCTCTCCACTGTTCTTCAGGAATATGTCAATGCCGGTGCACCTGCGAAAAAGGTATGGAGCAAATACGGCGATGTGGTGAAGAAAGTCATTGAAAGCTATGCCCCGGGATGCAGAAAGGAAATTTCCCTCCAGCCGAACGGCCTTCTCTGGGCACAGAAAGACAGAACTGCATTGACATGGATGAATGCCTATATCGACGGCTGTCCTGTCACCGAAAGGGCAGGCTATCAGGTGGAGACCAATGCTTTCTGGTACGATATGCTGTGCTTCGCCATCGAGATGGAAAGCAAGTATGGCCGCAAGACAAGCGGATTCGTGGAGAAATGGTCTCCGGTAAGAGATATGGTGGCAGAGAACTACCAGAAGATGTTCTGGATGCCGGACAAGGGATATCTTGCTGATTATGTGGACAATAACGGACAGAATACAGATGTCCGCCCGAACCAGCTCTTCTCCCTTGCAGTGCACCATCAGCCGGTGGATGACACCGTGCTCGGCAGCATGATGAATGTCGTGGACAGGGAGCTCGTGACATCCAGAGGCATCAGGACATTGTCTCCTAGGGACTTGAAATACAGGGGCGTGTACGAAGGGACACAGAGGGAACGTGACCTGGCATACCATCAGGGTTGTGCATGGCCGGCATTGCTCCTGCCTTATGCCCGCATCAAGTTCAGAATGGATGGCGCGGCATTCTGCAAACGTGCGGAATGGCTGATGGAGGGATTCTATGATGACCTCAACAAGCATGGCGTCGGGATGTTCTCCGAACTCTATGACGGCGACCCTCCTCACGAGCCGCACGGAGCGATCTCTTCTGCGATGAGCACCGCTGCTCTTCTCTATGTGGAAAATCTGATCAATAAATATAAGGAGGAAAGATAATGAGAGTGCTGATGTTCGGATGGGAATTCCCTCCACATATTGCCGGCGGACTGGGTACAGCCTGCTACGGTATTGTTAAAGGCTTGGCTCACAATGGAGTACAGACCATGTTCGTGATGCCGTCAGCGTCCGGAGACGAAGACAGGAGCGCAGCGGACATTATCAATGCCAGCGAAATCCCGGTCGAGGTTTCCAGTACCATGAACGTGGATGATTTTCTGGACAAGGTACAGTTCGTGCACATCGGCACCAACATGGTACCTTACCTGGATCCGGCAGAGTTCCATTCTCTGGTGGAAGAGGACAGGAAACGCCAGGTCCGTGATTTCTCCATACATTACGGCCAGACTTACAAATTCTCCGGCAAATACGGCTCCAACCTCATGGAAGAGGTTGCCAGATACGCAATGGTCGGAGGTACTATCGCAATGACTCATAAGGGCGAATTCGATGTCATCCATGCACATGACTGGCTTACGTACATGGCCGGCATCGCCGCGAAACGCCTTTCCGGAAAACCGCTCGTCGTACATGTGCATGCGACATCTTTCGACAGGAGCAGTGACAACAACATTGACACACGCGTATACGATATCGAGAAACGCGGTATGGAGGCTGCCGACAGGGTGATCACCGTCAGCGACCTGACCAGGAACATTGTCATAACCAAGTACGGCATCGATCCTTCCAAGGTGGTCACCGTCCATAACGCGGTGGATTTCAGCGGAAGAAGCGAGATACAGGTGGAGAGGGGAGTGAAAGAGAAAGTCGTTACTTTCCTCGGACGTATCACCTTCCAGAAAGGTCCGGAATATTTCATCGAGGCTGCTGCCAAGGTCCTCAAGAAATGTAATAACGTACGTTTCGTCATGGCCGGCAGCGGAGATATGATGAACCGCTCGATCCGCCAGGTGGCGAGACTCGGAATTTCCGACAGGTTCCATTTCACCGGATTCCTGCGCGGGGCCGAAGTCCAGAAAATGTTCGCATTGTCCGACGTATACGTGATGCCGTCGGTTTCCGAACCATTCGGTATTTCACCTCTGGAAGCCATGCGCTCCGGAGTGCCGTCGGTAATCTCCAGACAGTCAGGTGCTGCAGAGGTCCTGAAATACGCTTTTAAGGTGGACTTCTGGGATGTGGATGCCATGGCAGATGAGATTTATGCTCTTCTCCAGTATCCTGCACTTGCGGACTTCGCGTCCAAGTATGGCTATGATGAGGTCAATACCCTCAAGTGGAACAACGCCGCTGCCAAGATAAAGAGCGTTTATGAATCAGTGACAAAATAAAAAATTAAAGATATGAGCAAAAAAAGTCTGTGCCTGTATTTCCAGATTCACCAGCCTACCAGACTGAGACTTTACAGGTTCTTCGATATAGGTAAAGATTCACATTATTATGATGACTTTACGAACAGGACTATTCTCCGCAGGGTTTCAGAGCTTTGCTACCTGCCTATGAACAGCCTTCTCCTGGACCTTATCAAGAAATATGACGGCGCATTCAAGGTGGCCTTCTCCATTTCAGGTTCAGCATTGGAGCAGTTCGAGAGATATGCTCCGGAAGTCATTGACAGCTTCCGCAAGCTTGCCGACACCGGCTGCGCGGAATTCCTGAGCGAAACTTATTATCATTCATTGGCTTCCCTCGCTTCCGAGGCGGAATTCAAGCATCAGGTCCTGAAGCACAAGGCTGCTGTCGAGCAGTACTTCGGAGTGACCCCTGTCACCTTCCGCAACACCGAGCTCATCTATTCCGACGCCATCGGCGCCCAGGTTTACGATATGGGATTCAAGACAATGCTTACCGAGGGTGCAAAGCACATCCTGGGATGGCGCAGCCCTGATTTCGTGTACTCTGACCCGAGACAGCCGAGGCTGAAGCTTCTTCTCAGGAACTATGAATTCAGCGACGATATCGCATTCCGTTTCTCTGACAGAGGCTGGAAAGAGTGGCCGCTTTCAGGCGACAAATTCCTCTCTTGGATGAAGAACGAGGTGGCAGCATCCGGTGACGTGATAAACCTGTTCATGGATTATGAGACATTCGGAGAGCACCAGAGCGCATCTACCGGCATTTTCGATTTCATGAAATATCTGCCTGAGGCTGTGCTCAAGGACGGCACATTCGCATTTGCCACACCTGCCGAGGTGGCCAAGCATTGCAAGCCGGTATCGGAACTCGAAGTCCCTGAGCCGATTTCATGGGCTGACGAGGAGCGCGACGTTACCGCATGGCTCGGAAACGAGCTCCAGCAGGAGGCGTTCAACAAATTGTACGGCCTTTACGAGAAACTCGCCCTCATCAATGATCCTGCCCTGTTCAATGAATTCGGACATCTTCAGGAGAGCGACCACTTCTATTATATGTGCACGAAGTTCTTCTCCGACGGTGAAGTACACAAATATTTCAACCCTTATGACACTCCATATGAGGCGTTTATCAACTATATGAACGTTTTGAGTGATTTTATTATCAGGGTAAATGATGAATATTCCGCAACTGTTGCTAAATTTGCGGATTCAAATGCTCCGGAAGTCAAGCCGGAGAAGAAACCTGTTGCGCCGAAAAAGACTGTAAGCAAGCGCACTACGGCTGCCAAACCGGCTGCAAAGACTACTGCGAAGCCGGCGAAGAAAGCCGTGAAAAAGAAGAGTGAATAAGAATGACGAAAGAACTGAACAAACCTGATTATCTGTTTGAGGTCAGTTGGGAAGTATGTAACAAGGTCGGAGGTATTTACACCGTCATCGCTACGAAATCCCTGTTCCTCAAATCACAGCTGAATAGGCATCATATTCTTATCGGTCCTGACGTCTGGATGGATACGGATGCGAATCCCGATTTCCACGAAGATCCATTATTGTGGCAGGACTGGCGTCTGGAGGCAGCCAAAAGTGGCCTCAGACTAAGAATCGGAAAATGGAACGTTCCGGGTAATCCTGTAGCTATCCTTGTGGATTTCAAGCAGTTCCTTACGGAGCAGAACTGGATTCTCGGTAAATATTGGGAAGTTTTCGGGGTGGATTCCATCACCGGAAACTGGGACTACAAGGAGTCTGCACTGTTCGGATATGTATCCGGAAAGGTGATAGAGAGCTTCTATAATTTCTATCTCTCATCTTCGGACAAGGTGGTCGCCCAGTTCCATGAATGGCAGACCGGAGCCGGCGTATTGTACCTGAAATACAGGAAGTTGCCGGTAGCCACCGTTTTCACGACACACGCTACCGTGGTCGGAAGATGCCTCGCAGGAAACAACCTGCCGCTTTACGATTCGATGGAGTCGTACAACCCGGATGACAAGGCGCGTCAGTTCAATGTCACTGCACTCTACTCTCTCGAAAGAAAGTCAGCGGAGAATGCAGACGTATTCACCACGGTGAGCGACATAACTGCCAGGGAGTGCGAACACTTCCTGGGCAGGCCTGTCGATGTGGTGACGCCGAACGGCTTCGAAAACAGCTTTACCCCGGCTACAGACGAAGAATATGTGCGCATGCGCGCCGCCGCCAGAGGAAAGCTGCGTGAAGTCGCTGCCGCAATGTCTTGCTCCGAAGTCCCTGAAGATGCGATACTTATAGGTATCGGCGGACGTTACGAATACAGGAACAAGGGAATTGACGTGTTCATTGATGCTGTCAGCAAGGCCAAGAATTCAGGACTGCGCGGAAAACAGATTCATGCCTTCATCATGATTCCGTCCGGCCATAACGGCGCGGACCGCGATCTTGTGGCGAAACTCTCCGGAACAGGAAACGCCGACTACAAGACTCAGGTTTCCCATTACCTGATGAACCCTGAATATGACCAGATTACGCGAAGATTCAGAGAACTTGGACTGGACAATGCGTCCGACTCCGATATAAAGGTCTATTTCATACCGTCATATCTGAACGGCAATGACGGCGTCTTCAATATGAAGTACTATGACCTGCTTATCGGTCTGGATCTGGCATTGTTCCCGTCTTATTACGAACCTTGGGGATATACGCCGCTCGAAAGTCTGGCATTCCGTGTGCCGACATTGACCACGACCCTCGCCGGATTCGGCTTGTGGGTGGATACTCATTACAACAAGGAACACCCCGGCATCACGGTCGTCGAGCGCAATGACTCCAATTATCAGGATGTGGTGGATGCGGTAGCGGAGAGAATCCGCGAAATATCCCTCATTACGGACGAACAGCGAAAAGAATATATGGACAATGCGAAAGATGTGTCGTCTATCGCATTGTGGGAAAATCAAATACAATATTATCAGGAGGCTTATTCAATGGCCATTGACAAAGTGATTGCGGCCAATGGAGCGTTCCCTGAATCAGTAGAAAAACGAATTATGACATACGAAAAACTCCCTACCAGCACTCCTTCATGGAAGAGTGTAATGGTTACCAGGCATTTGCCTGATGCATTGAACGGACTTGAGGTACTTTCCAAGAACCTCTGGTGGTGTTGGAACGAAAGTGCTAAAGCATTGTTCAAGGCCATTGACCCTGTCATCTGGCATGACTCGGGCCACAACCCGATGGCTGTGCTCGATACTGTCAGCCTGAAGAGATTCAAGACTCTCAGCAAGGATGCGGCATTCATGGGCCAGTACGAAAGCGTAATGCAGGAATTCAATGATTATATGGCACTTAAGGCCGAGAGAAAAGACCCTTCCGTCGGATATTTCTGTATGGAATATGGTCTGGATTCTTCGCTCAGCATCTATTCAGGAGGTCTCGGTATTCTCGCCGGTGACTACCTGAAAGAGACAAGTGACATGAACGTGAACCTGGTGGCTGTAGGTCTGCTTTACCGTTACGGCTATTTCACACAGGTGCTTTCCGCACAAGGTGACCAGGTAGCGAAATATGACGCACAGAACTTCTCCAAGATTCCTGCAAGCCCTGTAATGGACAAGGACGGCAACTGGGTTACCACTAGCGTGGCATTCCCTGGAAGGACCATCACGGCCCGCATCTGGAAGGTGGCAGTCGGCAGAACCGACCTCTATCTCCTTGATACAGACTATGAAGCGAACATTGAAGAAGATCGTCAGGTGACATATCACCTCTATGGCGGCGACTGGGAGAACAGACTCAAGCAGGAGCTTCTTCTCGGTGTCGGCGGTGTCCGCGCTCTCCGCGCATTGGGCATCAACCCTCAGGTTTATCATTGCAATGAGGGTCATGCGGCGTTCATCGGTCTGGAGCGTCTCCGTGAATATATCCAGAACGACAATCTGGAATTCCCTGAGGCTCTGGAAGTTGTACGTGCATCATCATTGTTCACCACACATACTCCGGTTCCTGCAGGACATGACGCTTTCGACGAGGGCATGCTCCGCAAATACATCGGACATTATCCGCAGCGTCTGAAAATTGACTGGGAAACCCTTATGGGCCTCGGCAAGATCAACGGCAATGACGTGAACGAGAAGTTCTCCATGAGTATTCTTGCTGCCAACATTTCCCAGAACGTGAACGGCGTTTCAATGCTCCACGGCAAGGTGAGCCAGGATATCTTCTCCAACATGTATCCGGGCTATCTCCCTGAGGAGCTGTATATCAGCTATGTAACCAATGGCGTGCATTATCCAACATGGGCTGCCAAGGAATGGAAGGCCATCCACGCCAAGGTGTTCGGACCTGAGTTCAAGACTCACCACTATGACAAGAAATGCTTCGAAGGAATCTACAAGGTTTCCGATGAGGAGATATGGAATACCAGAAAAGAGCTCAAGAAGACTCTTATCAAGGTAGTCAAGGAGAAACTTTCCAACCCGGCTGTGGCGAACCACTATTCTCCACGTCAGGTAGTCACCATCAAGGAGACCCTCCGCGACGACGTGCTTACCATCGGTTTTGCAAGACGTTTCGCCACCTACAAGCGTGCTACATTGCTCTTCTCCGATCTCGACAGGCTTGATTCCATCGTGAACAACCCTAAGATGCCGGTACAGTTCCTCTTCGCAGGAAAAGCTCACCCGGCAGACAAGGCAGGCCAGGATCTCATCCGTCAGATCGTGGAGATTTCCAAGCAGCCTAGATTCATCGGCAAGATCGTGTTCGTTCCGGGCTATGACATTTCCCTGGCCAAGAGACTCGTTCAGGGTGTCGACGTATGGATGAACAACCCTACAAGGCCTCAGGAGGCTTCCGGTACATCAGGAGAGAAGGCTGCCATGAACGGCGTCATGCATTTCTCCGTACTTGACGGATGGTGGGTTGAGGGCTACAAGCAGGGCGCAGGCTGGGCTCTTCCTCTCGAAAGGACATACGATGACCAGAACTATCAGAATGAACTGGATGCCGCTACCATCTACACCACGATCGAGAACGAAATCGCTCCGGTTTATTATGATGTAGACAAGGAAACAGGTCATTCAGAGGCTTGGATCGAGTACATCAAGAATACTGTCGCACAGGTTGCATGCAACTTCACCACGAACAGGATGCTTACCGACTACGTGAACCAGTATTATGCTCCTCAGTCAGTGCGCGCGGCAAGCCTTATCGCTGACAACTACAAGGTTGCCCGTGAAATCGCAGCATGGAAGAAGAACGTGCGCAGGGAGTGGCCTTCGATCGAGGTCATCTCTTACACACAGCCTGATTCATCATATTCATTGTCCCAGAACAATGTTCTCAATGCAGAAGTCGTTCTCAATATCGGCTCTCTGAAGCCTGAGGACATCGGAGTCGAGATGCTCTTCGCCGTTACCGACAACAAGGGCAAGCTCCATATCCAGGACAAGTGTGAATTCAATATCGTCGAGTCCAAGGACGGGGTGGTAAAATACCAGTCATCTATCCTCCCTGAGAGAACGGGAATGTATCAGGTGGCTACCAGGATTTATCCTAAGAATCCGCTCCTGCCTCATAGACAAGACTTCGGACTTGTAAGATGGTTATAGCGACCGGCTTTTTCGACGGTGTCCATCTTGGGCACCGTTTTATTTTACGTCAGTTGGTGGAAGAAGCCCGCAGGCGTAATGACGAGAGCATGGTCGTCACTTTCTGGCCGCATCCGCGCAATGTGCTCCAGGATGATGCACGGAATCTCAGGCTTCTGACCTCCATGGAGGAGAAAAAAGCATTGATCCGGAGCATCGGCGTCGACCATATCGAGGTGATACCTTTCACGAAGGAGTTCTGCCGCTTGTCGGCGGAGGAATACTTGCGGGACTACATCATCGGGAAGTTCGGCGGCAAGGCGATCCTGGTCGGATATGACAACCGTATCGGTTCGGACCAATGCACGCCCGGGCAGACGGCCGAAATCGCGCGCCGGCTTGGACTGGACGTGATAAGGCCCGAAAGATTCGTGTCGGACAACGGCATCGTCATAAGCTCGACCAAAATCCGCAACTCATTGCAGGCAGGGGAGATAGAAGAGGCTGATTCAATGCTGGGGTATCAATACCAGCTCTATGGCGTGGTGGTTTCCGGCAACAGGCTCGGCCATACCATCGGGTTCCCTACGGCGAACATGCAGCTTTACGAACCGCTGAAACTTATCCCCGGGAACGGCGTCTATCTCGTCAAGGTGGAGACGCTCGGCCGTGTCTATGACGGCATGTGCAATATCGGCGTCCGCCCGACCCTCGGCTCCGGAAACGCGCTGACCGTCGAGACCAATATTTTCGATTTCAATGAAGATATTTATGGTCTTGACATACGGATTTCATTTGTCAGCAAAATCCGTAATGAGGTGAAGTTCAATGACTTCACTGTTCTTGCCTCGCAGCTGGAAAAAGATAGGGCACATTGTCGCATTCTTTTACAGGAAAAATAATTATCTTTACGAAAACGGGTAATTATGGATTTATTCGACATATTGTGGCTAGTTGTTTGTCTCGGACTTCCTGTGATTTCCGGAATTGCCGCCTCTGCCGAGAAGAAAAAGAAGGCGCAGGGGCAGCCGATGGAGGCTGAGTCTGTCGATGAAGTTCCTGAAGAACAGACGGTTGTAGAGGAAGTGATGCCCGCTGCCGGGAAGACGCTTGAAACGAAGCCGGCAGTAGCCGCCCCTGTGAAAACTCATTGTTCCGATGCTATTGCGGATGGCGCCATCGGCGGGACTGAACCGGAGAAACGCATTGATAAAGAACGCATTGACCCTGAGAAACTTGTGGTCTACACCGCCATCATGAATCCTAAATTCAATGAATATTGACCGTTTTATCGGAAAATTGATTATATTTGTGCGAAACGTATGGGGTTCTGTCTTATGGCAGAACTCATTTTTAGTTATAATTTAGTTGTAAGAAATATATTTTATTATGGCAGAGAATCATTATATGACGCAGGACGGGTTGGACAAGCTGAAGAAAGACCTTGCTGATGCCCTTGCACAGCGTCCTGTCATTTCTGCAGCTATTGCAGAAGCTAGAGAAAAAGGTGACTTGTCGGAGAATGCGGAATATGATGCCGCAAGAGAAGCACAGTCATTGCTCGAAATCAAGATTGTGAACCTGAAGAATCTTGTCGCCAATGCGAAAGTGATCGATGAGTCGCAGATCGGAACAGATAAAGTCCAGTTGATGAACAAGGTGAAAGTGGAAAACCTTGCCATGAAGAAAGTTATGGAATTCACCATCGTGGGTGAGACAGAGGCTGACTTCGCCAATGGCAAGCTCGCTTCCACGACACCTATCGCGAAAGCTCTTCTCGGTCATTCGAAAGGCGAAATCGTCGAGGCCAAGGTGCCTTCCGGCGTGATAAAGTTCAAGATTCTTGATATTACATTATAATTATGGCGACCATCTTCACCAAAATAGCGAAGGGCGAGATTCCTTCCTATAAAGTTGCTGAAAATGAGGACTTTTATGCCTTCCTGGATATCAATCCATTGGTAAAAGGTCACACATTGGTCATTCCTAAGAACGTGGAGGACGACTATATCTTCCATCTGGATGACAAGACTTATCTCGGACTTTGCGCTTTCGCCAAGAAAGTGGCGCTGGCTATTCAGGCCGCTGTTCCGTGCAAGCGTATCGGCGTCTGTGTCCTGGGACTGGAAGTTCCTCATACTCACATACATCTGGTGCCTCTCCAGCAGGAAAGCGACATTGATTTCAGAAAAGAAAAGCTTAAATTGTCCGAAGAGGAGTTCAAGGAAATCGCATCATCAATCTTCTCCGAATATGAGAAATTATAGAAATATCATGGCTGCTGCAGCGGTTGCTGCGGTGGCTTTTACTTCTTGCTGCCGTTCTGCACGTATTGAAGGAACACTTGCCGACGCTCCGGAGTCACAGGTAATCGTGAAACTGCTGGACGTGAACAAGTACAAGGTGCTCGACACCGTCAAGACAGATATCCACGGCAAATTCAGCTACAAGACCTCCATCGAGGCCGGCCAGCCGGAGTTCATCTATCTTTTCCACAACAATACCCGTATCGCGTCAATGCTTCTTCAGCGTGGCGATAAGGTGCAGGTTACGGCGGACACTCTCGGAACATATTCTGTCACAGGGTCTGACGAGACATTGAAGCTTATGGAGGTGGAGAAGGACGAGGCTGATTTCGAGAACAAGTTCATGGCTGCTTCTGCACGTCTGAATGATCTGGATCCGTCTTCTGCCGAGGCAATCCAGCTCAAGAAAGACATTTCGGCGCAGTACATCGCTTATTACAGAAGCCGTGTGAAATACATTCTCCAGAACTCACACTCGCTTACCGCCATCCCGGTACTCTATCAGAATATCGGCGAATCACTTCCTGTTTTCGGCCAGATTACCGATGCCATTCATTTCAGGAACATCTGCGATTCCCTCCAGACGGTTTATCCTGAGTCCAAGTATGTAAAAGCATTGGACAAGGAAGCGACGAGAAGGCATCAGATGCTCAGCCTGAATGCCCGCATCCAGTCAGCCGACGAGTCTGCATTCCCTGATATCGAACTCGCTGACATCAACGGCAAGAAGGTGAAACTCAGCAGCATGGATTCCAAGGTAGTGATGATTTACTTCTGGAGTTCATCCGATGCCGCACAGAAGATGTTCAACCAGGATGTCATGAAGCCGGTGTATAACGAGTTCCACTCCAAGGGTTTCGACATCTACAGCGTAGCCGCTGACGCCGACAAGGCCGCATGGGCATCCGTAGTCAAGAGCCAGAAGCTTCCGTGGACCAATGTCTGTGACCCGGCCGGTTCGACCTTGGGCCTTTACAATGTCACCTCACTTCCGATGGTATATTTCATCTGTGACGGTGCCCTGGTAAGCGCTCCGCAGGTCAAGGACGCCGCTTCCCTCCGCAAGTTCATCGCTTCGAAGTTTTAGGTGCGAGCTCAAGTTTCGCGAGTTGTCAACTTGCTGAACGTGAGGGTTGTCACTCGTTCGAAGGATGTAAGCCCAACGCACGTTCATCACGTTACCCTCACCCTAAATCCCTCCCCTCGGGGAAGGGACTTACCCTCGCCCTCGCGGGCTCTATAAGCGGTGTTTCGCCCTTGCGAAACTTTAATTAGTAATCCTTAATAAATAATCTCGGGTGAGAATCGCATTGATTCTTACCCGAGATTATTTTATTGTTTTGTCGCTTGGGGCAGAATGGGATTTTTCCCATTCTGAAATAGGTTTAGCGATAATTTATGTTGAAGTAGTAGACGTAGGTTTCTACGAACATAGCTTTATATGTATAACAGATGTGCCAGATGTTGTTAGTGGATGTCATCAATGCATTGTCGAATGTTTTCTCCAAGATCTGATTCTTTGAGAACTTTTTATTGTACAAATAATCTTTTCCGTTTATATCATTCCATATCTTGAGATAATCACTGAGATTTCCTACACCTGCGCCATCTCTTTCGATTTTCGTGCTGACTGAAACAGTAATGTTGTCAGGAATATTAAACGTGGGAGAACAGATTTGTGGAGAGAAAGCACCTGATTTGAGTGTCACCTTGTCTTCACCCCAGTTCATGGCTGTTCCCCTTTCGACCTTCCAAGGATTCTCCCCGCTGTTCTTCGGCGGAGCAGCCACATACGGCAGACCGGTAATCTGCCTCGTGACAGTCTTGGACGCAGAAAACTCCTGCCCGTCCTCTGTCTTGTATTTTACCGTGGCGGTAATATCCTTCTGGCCCCAGGTATTGTGCCCGGTCGTAGCCTTCACATTGATTTCCCCGCTCTCGTCTCCGGAGTATGTAAACGCCTCACCGTCAACCACAAGCGTAAACGAATCGAACTTCAGCAGAGAAGACGGAATGCCCTCCTTGCTGACGGAGAACGTTGCCTTGCCCGCGCCCATCCAATCATTCGCCACAGCGTTCGCGGCATTCACATCTTTCGCATCAATGCCCTCAATTCCTTCATTTGCAGCGTAGTAGCTATACGACGTCGCGAAACCGGAAACAGAAACATTGAAATCGACATTGACCGGAACGAACTCGGAAACATTGACCTTGTAATTCCGGTCGATGGCGGTCGCGGACGCGTATTTCTTGTACATGGCGCGGCCCTCGGCGTCGGTGAATTTCAGCCAGAAACCGTCGTTCATGCCTGCGGGAACATTGATGAAAACGGGGCCGTTGTCGAGGCTGATTCCCGTGACGCTCTTCTCGCCGGCGAAGCTGGTTCCGTCGAAAGTGCTGACTGATACGGAGTTGGCATGGAAATAGACCGCCGTAGCGCCGCAAGTGCTGGTCACGCCGATGGCTCTGACACCCGTAGGTGCAGTGAGAGCCGCGGAAATTCTGATGCTCCCGTCGTCGTCCCTGTCGTAGCCCGATTTCGCCGCCTCCAGCCAAGGCTTGCCGTTCTGCGCATAGCTCACGTCGCCGTCCGCGTTGCAGCAATTATAATATAGGTCAATGAACTTGCTGTCTCCGAGAGGCTCGCTGAATGTTCCGTTGAACTTGTCAACCGTTGACTCACTGTTGCTCAGCTCGGCAATGCTGCCATTTTCAGCTACCGCAATGATTTTGTCTCCAGCCTCGAAAACATATTCGTTGCCCTCGATTCCCACCTTGGTTCCCGGTGCAATCGTCAATGCGACTGCTTCACCTTTCGGCCTATCCGACGGAAGGGCTTCCTTGCCGCAGGAAACCAGAACGGCAAGCGTGAACATAGAAAGTATTAATTTCCTCATCGTGTTGTCTTGTTAATTTTCCTCTTCGAGGGTTCCGAACATCATGTCGGGAGCGAATGTCAATGAATTGTTAACCGGGCTGCCGCAAAAGTCGTTTTCGACAGTCACATCGATGACTGCGATTTCCGGCGTCATGTAAGAATTTCTGTAAATCATTTGCTTCATTTTTTTACTGTACGGGAGTGAGGTGTCAGAAGAACTCCCGAAATACTACATTTGATAAATAACAATCGTCAGCGACAAAGTTATCACTTTTAGTCGCTCTCGTGCGTGAATCAGAAAACCTTCTTCTTGGAAACAGTAGGAACGAACTGCTTCAGATAGAACGGCTCGAAATATGCCACGTCTTCGAACTTCTTGTCAGCCAGTAACTTGCATCCCGGAACCAGCATTGACTCGGCCTTCGGGCAAGTCTGGACGAAACTGGCATTGGCAGAATTGATCATTTCCGCGCATTTGCCGGCGCCGTCGCCGATGAAGAGCACCGGACCCTCGGCGAGAATGTCGGCAAAGCTTTCATTGTCAATGATTTTCGGCTCGGTCTCCGAAACCTGCTTGCCGTCCGGCGTGAATACCGCGGTGTAGACCTCCATTCTGCGCGCATCGATCATCGGGACAATGTACTTGCACCCTTCCGGAATCAATTTCTCGCCGATGGCCTGCCATACCAGCGTGTCCAGTGAACCTACAGCCAGGAGCGGCAGTCCGGCACCGAAGCAAAGTCCCTTCGCGGTAGAGACACCGACACGCAGACCTGTGTAGGAACCGGGACCCATACTGACACATACGGCATTGCAATCACGCACTGCAAGTCCCTGTTCGTCAAGCATTTCCTTGATGAACGGCGCTGTAAGCGATGCATGCTTTCGCTCTGCGTTTTCACGCCTTGATACGATTTTTCCGTCCTCGGAAAGGGCGGTGGAGCAGAGTGCTGTAGAAGTCTCTATGAACAATATTCTTTCCATGTCAAATGTCTTTATTGCCTGAACAGGAGTTCCTTGAAGTAAGGGAACACTCCGTACGCGATTCTCTTTATCGGTGAATAAAGTACGGATTTCTCCATAACTGTCTCATCCACAATATGGAACGACGTGTTCAGCGTGTTGAAAAGTATTATGAGTATACCTATTATCAATGTTGCTTTCAGCAGGGCGAAAACGGCGCCAAGCAGTCTGTCCAGCCAGCCCAGCATCACGAACTTTATGCTTGCCTTGATGACTTTTCCCAGCAGGTGCATGACCACGATTACCGCGATTATCATGAGAATGAACACGATGACATGCAGGACTTGCCCGGACATGTGGAGGTAGGGACCGGCCCATCCGCAGACCAAGTCAGAGAATTTGAACGCCGCCCATGTGCCGAGAATTATGGAAACCAGTGCAATTATCTGATCCGTAAACCCCTTTACAAGGCCCTGTATCACGGCTGCGACCAGACAAATTGACAATATGATGTCCAATGTGCACATTGCATAAAAAATTTACTAACTTTGCAGACTGCAAAAATACATAAAAACTATGACATTCAAAGAGTACAAGGGCTTGAATCTCGTGTCTGTCGGCAATGAAGTACTTGACCGATGGAAGAGGAATCATGCGTTCGAGAAATCACTCGAATTGAGAGAAGGCGCTCCGGAATTCATTTTTTTCGAGGGACCGCCGTCAGCTAATGGTATGCCGGGCATACATCACGTGATGGCCCGCTCTATCAAGGATGCCATTTGTAGATACAAGACTCAGACAGGATATAAGGTGAACCGCCGCGCAGGATGGGACACCCACGGACTCCCTGTGGAGATAGGCGTCGAGAAGAAACTCGGCATCCACAAGGATGACATCGGCAAGAAGATTTCCGTAGCCGAGTACAATGACACCTGCCGTCATGAGGTCATGAAGTATACCCGCGAATGGGTGAACATGACCGAGCGTGTCGGCTATTGGGTGGACATGAACGATCCGTATATCACTTACGACAACAGATACATCGAGACACTCTGGTATCTTCTGAAGAAGATTTACGACAAGGGGCTGCTCTACAAGGGCTTCTCCATCCAGCCGTATTCTCCGTCCGACGGTACCGGACTGAGCTCGCATGAATTGAACCAGCCGGGCTGCTACAAGGATGTCACGGACACGACAGCCACGGTACAGTTCGAGGTCATAAAGGACGCGAAGTCACAGCCGCTCTATGGTCTGGAGACATTGCCGGTGTACTTCCTGGCATGGACCACCACTCCATGGACATTGCCTTCAAACACGGCGCTTTGCGTGGGACCGGACATCGAGTATGTAAGGGTAAAATCCTTCAATCCATATACCGGTGCTGAAGCTATCTATGTGGTAGCCAAGTCATTGGTATCAGAATGGTTCAGTCCTAAAGCTGCCGAGCTCCAGCTCGAAGACTACAAGCCGGGTGACAAACTCATTCCGTTCAAAGTCCTTGACGGCACATTCAAGGGCTCTGACCTCGTGGGCATCAGATACCATCAGTTGATTCCATGGTTCAAACCGCTGGAAGGCGATGCGTTCAGGGTAATTCCGGGAGACTATGTTTCCACGGATGAAGGCACGACCGGTATCGTACACATTGCCCCGACATTCGGTGCCGACGACAAGAAGGTTGCCGCCGCTGCCGGGATTCCGCCGATGATGGTACTGGACAAGAACGGCAATCCTCAGCCGCAGGTGGACCACGACGGTCGCTTCTGCTTGCTGGAAGACCTTGACCCTGAATATGTTGCTACGCATGTGGCTCCTGAATATAAAGAGTATGCCGGACGTTTCGTGAAGAACGCCTTCGATGATTCATTGCCGAAGGATGCTCCGACCCTGGACATTGACCTTTGCATGATGATGAAGATAGACGGCAGGGCATTCAAGATCCAGAAGCATGTCCACAGCTATCCTCACAGCTGGAGAACCGACAAGCCGGTGCTCTACTATCCTCTCGACGCATGGTTTATCAAGACTACTGCGGTGAAGGACCAGATGGTGGCTCTGAACAAGACGATTACATGGAAGCCGGAATCTACCGGAACAGGCCGTTTCGGACAGTGGCTGGAAAACATCCAGGACTGGAATCTTTCCAGAAGCCGTTTCTGGGGAACACCGCTCCCTGTATGGCGCACCGAGGACGGCAAGGAAGAGAAATGCATCGGAAGCCTGAAAGAGTTCTATGCTGAAATCGAGAAGGCTGTCGCTGCCGGTATCATGGCATCCAACCCGCTGAAAGACAAGGGTTTCAACCCGGAGGACATGAGCAAGGAGAACTATGACAAGATCGACCTGCACCGTCCTTACGTGGATGAGATCTTCCTCGTTTCCGAGTCAGGCAAGAAGATGGTACGTGAGAGCGACCTTATCGACGTCTGGTTCGATTCAGGCGCAATGCCTTATGCACAGGAAGGCCTCCGTTCACTCGGACAGTCCAAGTTCGGCGCGACCGCGGATTTCATTGCCGAAGGCGTGGACCAGACCCGCGGATGGTTCTATACCCTCCATGCGATTCACACGATGATCAGCGGCACTCCTGCGTTCAAGCGCGTGATTTCCAATGGATTGGTGCTCGACAAGGACGGCAACAAGATGAGCAAGCGCCTGGGCAATGCCGTGGATCCGTTCGGTCAGCTCGACAAGTTCGGCGCAGATGCATTGAGATGGTACATGCTCACCAATGCCCAGCCTTGGGACAATCTCCGTTATGATGAGGCCGGTGTAGACGAAATCAGAAGAAAGTTCTTCGGAACACTATATAATACATATTCATTCTTCGCTCTTTATGCGAATGTGGACAAGTTCGACATCAATGCTCAGGCAGTTCCTTATGAGCGTCGTCCGGAAATCGACAGGTGGATCATCTCCCTGCTCAATACATTGATAAAGGACGTGAAGGCCGCTTACGAGGATTACGATGTGACTTCGGCAGGCCGTATGATTCAGGACTTCGTGTGCGACCATGTCAGCAACTGGTACGTGCGTCTGAACAGAAAGCGTTTCTGGGGCAGTGCGGACAATGAGGACAAACTCGCTGCATATCAGACACTTTACGAGGTATTGAAAGACATTGCGATACTCGCGGCTCCTATCGCGCCGTTCTATATGGACCAGCTTTATCTTGATCTGGTTCCGGACGGAGAGGAGTCGGTACATTACGTGATAATGCCGTCATGCGACGAGTCAGTCATTGACAAGGACCTGGAAGAGAGGATGGAACTTGCGCAGAGGGCATCTTCGATGGTGCTCGCATTGCGCCGCAAGGTGAACATCAAGGTCCGCCAGCCGCTTTCGAAGCTCATGATTCCTGTCATTTCCGACAAGGTCCGCGAGCAGCTCGAAAAGGTCAAGTCCCTGATTCTCGGTGAGGTCAATGTGAAGGAGATAGAGTTTATTTCCGACACTACAGGCATCATTACCAAGAAGATACGTCCTAACTTCAAGACTCTCGGAAAGGTTTACGGCAAGAGGATGAAGGAGATTGCAGCAGCGTTCGGTGAGATTTCCCAGCAGGAGATCAATGCTATCCAGAATGCCGAGTCTGCCGGAACTTCATACGACCTTAAACTGGAGGGCGGCGACGTCATCCTGAATCCTGGAGATTACATGATTTCTTCAGAGGATATGCCGGGATGGCTCGTGGCTTCGGAAGGTCCGCTCACATTGGCACTCGACATCGAGGTCAGCGAGGAATTGAAGAACGAAGGCATTGCGCGTGAACTTGTGAACAGGATCCAGAATATCCGTAAGGATAGCGGATTCGATGTAACGGACAAGGTAGAGGTGGCGCTTTATGCTGATGGCGAGGCTTACGAGGAGATTTCGAAAGCATTGGTATCGTATAAGGAATATGTTGCTGCACAGACACTTGCGCTTGATATTACGTTGAAAGATGCTGCCGAGGCAGTTCCTGAGGCCGTGGAGGCTGAATGGAATGAAGGTACCATCAGAATTGCTGTGAAACGCAGCTAAAAATCACATAAGATTATGGAAGAGACTAAACAGAACATGCAGACTCCGGAGAGAACCTGCTACAGCGATGAAGAGCTCGCGGAATTCAAGAAGATTATTCTGGAAATGCTCGAGAAGGCCAAGGCTGAGTACAATACTCTCAGGCAGGTCGTCATGCATAACGGAACCAATGATATAGAGGATACCACTCCTTCTTTCAAGACCGTTGAGGATGACGGCGCAATGCAGCTTTCACGTGAGGAGGCTAGCCAGCTTGCACAGCGTCAATACAAGTTCATCCAGAACCTTGAGGCAGCGCTGGTGCGTATCGAGAACAAGACATACGGTATCTGCCGTGCTACCGGAAAGCTCATCCCTAAGGAGCGTCTCCGTCTCGTTCCTCATGCAACCCTTACCGTAGAGGCTAAGGAGAAGATGAACAAGAACAGGTAATACCATGAAAATATCCAGAGGCAGAGCTCTGCTTATTACGGGAATATTGCTTGTGGTTATTGACCAGGTCATCAAGATCCTGGTCAAGTCCAATATGACCATCGGTGAGAATTTCAATGTCCTGGGCGATTGGTTCAAGATTCTTTTCATCGAGAATGAGGGCATGGCGTTCGGCATGAAGTTCGGCGGGATGTTCGGCAAATTCGTGCTGACGGCGTTCCGCCTGGTGCTGTTCGGTTTCCTCTGCTGGTGGATCACAAGTCTGAACCGCAAAGGCCGCAGGATTAAGGTCAATGCCGGAAAGGACAATGAGTCAGTGACTTATGAGCATGTGCCGACAGGCGTTCTGGTCGGCCTGACCCTCATAACGGCTGGTGCTTTCGGCAATATCATCGACTGTCTGTTCTACGGTCAGCTGTTTTCCGCATCGACTGCCTATGAGGTGGCCCAGTTCGGCGGTTCCTACGCGCCCGTGATGTTCGGCAAGGTCGTGGACATGTTCTACTTCCCTCTGATCGACACCACCTGGCCGTCCTGGTTCCCGTTCATCGGAGGCCATCCGTTCCGCTTCTTCGAACCAGTATTCAATTTCGCGGACAGCTGCGTCACCGTCGGAACCTTCTACCTCATCCTCTTCCAATACAAGTTTTTCGCCTCCGACCAGGAGAAGTAAATTTGTTTGGTAAGCGTCTCCAGAGTTACGTCTTGGCTGGACGCGGCCACGGGGTGATATGTAACTTGTTGATAATCAGATATCTTTTTAATAGTAGTGTGGAAACGTGGGCTTTTTTTTGGCTGCGTTTCCACGCTGCGTTTTATAACTCATTGAAAATCAATGTCTCCATAACCCGAGCGTGGCCGCGTCCCGCCTGGCGCTTTTTTTCTTGAAAACTCACGTATTTTATGTAAGCCTCCGGTGAGGCACGTGTTGCGATTTTGTTCTGATTAGTTGCGATTAATCTCGATTTTGTCACTAATCGCAGCAACTTTGTTAAAGTTGATTCCGAGATCTTCGCCGAGTTCGTTTAGATTCATGCCTTTCGGTAATTTAACTGTCTAATTCGGTCATTGAGCGTTGACAACTTGCTTATCAGTTCCTCAAAAGAAGGCGCTTGCCCGAAAATCATGTGCTCACACATGAACTTATAGTCATCGTGCCATAGTCTTGCAATATCCTCGTTTGGCACTATACATAATGTGGCAGGATATAGCTCATCATAGTTGAAGCCCTTAAGTCCGATGAACTTTCTGCGATGTTCAAGTACCGCCTTATACAGGGCTTCGTTGTGGATTGCACGGTCAGCAATTTTGTTTTCAGAATCCATCATCATTGCCAAATCATATATATGGCGAGACATTCGCTCCACTCTGATCTCGTTCTTCCTGAACTCTTCATGCAGCAGGAATACCTTTTCAAGGAAAGTACGCTCCGGAATGACAGCGTTTACCTCAAATGGCTTTTCGGCAAATGGTGCTTTGCTGAAATGGGCGTCAATAGCAGCGTTTATAGCCTTTTTCTCAATCGGCTCCATCATCGACCTGCCGCTGATTTCTATCTTTACCGTATTCTTTATATATGGTGATACTTCATACAAACTATGATAGGTTATAGTTATCACCTCCGGGTCAGTTGTCGTAACTGGTGTAATTACAACATCCACCAAAAAGGCATCTGCCCGTATACCCGAATCCACTAAAGCTTTCCTTATATCATGCTGCATCTTATCTCTTACGAAAGAACAGGCAGCTCGACGCAGTCTGTCGCTGATTTGAGTCTTCGACAATTCACCGCCAAAGCCGAGGAATTCTCTGCTGAGTGCAATATCCACGTCTTCGGAGAATCTGGCTATCAAGTTCCAGCATTTGCTGAGACTTGTTCCTCCTTTGAAAGCAATGTGTTCTGCATATGGCAAAGCATGAAGGGCTTTCAACACCTGCGTTACCCACCAGTCCTTTTCGATACTTGACGGCGGTAATCCGGTCTGCAACGCCACGGTATTGATAGCTTCACGTTGTCTATCTTCTGGTATGTCTATGAATTTCATCGTGCAATCAGTATTTTGCGCACCCATGCAGGGGCAAGTTTAATATCATGGTTAAAATCGTTGTCGCTTACATTCCTTGTGTGTTCGACAAGCATGTTGCGTTCATCGTCGGTTATTTTGTTTTCGCCTATGGTGCGCATGGCTGTTACAATAAGCATCATCAGCTCTGATTTATAAGCAAAGTTCTTGCCCGAAGAAGAATGCTTGAACAGGATGCCGCGCCCGTTTCCTATCTTTATCCTACGCGGTGCGCCGTTGGTCAGGAACACGACATTCATTGGCATCTGCGTGGACAACCCGAGACGATTCAAAGCATATGCTCCCATCGGTACAATCTTCACCTTGTCTCGTTTGGCTATAGCTTGGGCAATGTCTTCAACAGACGGATAGATGATACCAAGCCCATACTCCTTGTCCTCTTTAGGGTAATAATAGATGCCATGAGCCAACCGCACCAACATTCCGTCGGTATACATCCGATTGAATGTTGACTTTACGGCTGATGGTGTTCCGCAGTCTGCATAGTCCTGTTGAAAGACTATCGAACCACGACCATTTCCTCTAAGCCTCATTTCTATCTTATTTACAGTACTTTGGCTTAATGTTTGTGCCATATTTTTGAAACCTTTTTATTATATTTTTGGTTCTTGTTCGTCTGCGAAGTTATGTTTTTTTCTTCTAAACGCAAACGATTTTATTAAATATCCGTTTTTGAAACGCTTCCGTACGTTAGGCTCATGATGCCCTTATAGATTCTTTTTCCATTGGATGGTTCTCGGCATACTGCTGGCATTGGAACACAAGTCTGAACCGCAAAGGCTGCAGGATCAAGGTTAATGCCGAGTCAGGGGAAACCCTGTGGAAGATGGAGCGAGGGTGGTAAGTGCAGCTGTCCGCATTTATCTTATTGCGACCATGATTTGGTACTGTCTAAAACGTTTTTCCGGAACCAAGTGTCATAATATTCACGTTTGGTTCCATCTAAAACGTTTTCTTGGAACCGTTTGCTTTGAAAATGGAGCGTGGACGCGTCCCGCCTGGCGGTCTTTGGGGAAATCTTGGAGGCGCTGAACGCGTCGTGTGTTGACGCGCCCCGGCGGCGGTGGTGCCTCTGGAGGTTCGCTTCGCTCATCCCGTCAGGCTGTCGCC
>ERZ1026772.50-NODE-50-length-84678-cov-6.884476_pt1 | contig 84678 bp, 106 predicted proteins | sample MGYA00380124_ERZ1026772 | MGnify/ENA primary metagenome ERZ1026772 (study PRJEB33269, sample SAMEA4719760) | human gut metagenome | biome: human-associated habitat; feature: organic feature; material: feces | place: Cameroon | collected 2013-10 ...
TTATATATGCATAATTGTGCATATGTCAATATATTTTATAAAATTATAAATATTTTTTTTAAATATTAAAATCTTTTTTATAGAATTTGATTTATTATTGTTTGCTGTAAGCGTCTACACGTAAACGATAAATTGAATTGTTGCTTATGGCAGGGATGGAAGGGTTTGAACCTTCGGTCACGGAGTCTGGTCAAGGATATTGGATTTGAACCAACATACCAAATTCTTTGGATTCTACTTGAATTAATCCTTGAAAGTCCGTTGCCTTACCACTTGGCTACACCCCTGTATATTTTTCCTTAGCTGGTGGTTCCGATTCGCCCATCCAGAACTCCCTACTTGAGTGCCATACTATACTCATTAAAGGCTTTCCGACTAAAGGGTATTTTAATTTGTTTATCGTCTTTTAAACTACTAAGGAATTGGAGCGGGAGACGGGATTCGAACCCGCGAACACCGTTCTTGACGGATTTAACCCACACTCGGAATGTGGTAAGGTGGCCTCTCCTTAACTCCCGCATCTCTCAACCACATTTTAAGTATAACACAGATTTTTCATCTTGTCAAGTACTTTTAAAAATTTCTTCTGAAAACTTTTTGAAATATTCTTCCAAGTACTCTGTTTCCATTTTTTATCGGCATATATACCTCATATAATCTTTATCATTAAGATGATGGAGAAGAACAAGCTTTTGATACCAAAACAATTTAACACCAAGCAATTCGCAAATGGTATCGACATCTTTCATGGTATACTTGTCTTTCTTTAAAGCTCTAATCTTTTCAAAGACTTCCATATTCTCTTCTGAGATTAAAAGTTCATCCATAATAAAAATCCTCTTTTATTTTATAAAAAAGTTCATGGAGCTGGATGGGAATTTCGAAATCCCGACTTCCACTTTACAAGAGTGGCGCTCTGCCTCTGAGCTAATCCAGCAAATGAAGGACTAAACAATAGTCCTTATCCACGAGTACGTTTCCAATAATTTGCCATCTTATATTCAGGTTTATTAGTAACTTCCTCAATAAATACTTCAGGAAAAGGCCAAACATAACTGTTAGCTTCTTCCTCTGAATCAAATTCAACTTCAGCATAATAGAAAGCAGTATCAGTACCGCCATCTACAAGATTGAATTCAATCAAATAACCATTATTGTAAAGACCTCTATAATCTTTTACAATAGGATTATAATTAAGCTCGTTGAAACAGTCAAACAAAGAATTATCTGTAAGATTTGTTTCAATTTCAGTACGAGTTAAAGTACCACCAGACTTGAAAGTAAGAGCATCTGGACGATAACCTTTACCACTTTCAAACCAACGTCTTATACGAATTTCCTGTAAAATACTTCCATCAGAATTGTACTTAATGCTAAGATAAATAGTTTTAACAATTCCGACTTCATCAAAATCGACTTTAGGAAAACCAGAGATTAAAAACTTACGTTCGATTTCGATTGAATTCTTATTGCTCATTTTTAATCTCCTTTTCTTTCCATGGCACTAGCGGTAAGATTCGAACTCACGAGACGGATACAAGCCGTCACACATCATTTCAAGTGATGGCAGTTATGACCACTTCTGTACGCTAGCATTTATTTTATGTTTCAGAGAACAGATAAATATCTTTCTCTCCTACATCTTTCTTAATATCTGTAAATTCTTTATCACTAATTTGAGTCATTGGAGGAAACACACATTTAAAAGAAGAACAACCATCTTTTTCAATAGAGACAATTTGTTTCTTACAAACTGGGCAAGTATAATTCCAAGATAAAAGATTAGTTTCATTTTTAGCAACTTTCATCTCTACTACTTGCATTATTCCCTTATTACAATGAGGACATCTATAAACAAACTTCTTATTATTTGCTGTCTAATAAATGTAAGTCTTAAAATCAGTCATTGAATTTACTTCCTTTTGTTTTTGGTGGCGGAAAATGGGAGTCGAACCCAATATCGTACAGGGTATGAGCCTGACATGATTTATACTTATCCGTTTCACTCTTCCGCAATGGTGGACCTGACAAGACTTGAACTTGCGACTTCCTGCGTGCAAAGCAGACACTCTCCCAACTGAGTTACAGGCCCATATTTAATTCTTTCTTATCCCTACTCGGTAGTAAGTACTTCCACCAATTAGCTGTTTCCGTATCTTACTACCTTTCGGCATTGCAATGAGAGAATTCTCTAAGTGTTTTCATTCAATATCAGAAGAAAATTTCTAAACAACCGAGGTTTTTTTTGTTTTTACTGAACTAAAAAACCCAATTAAACAGGTGCGTTCTTATTTTCCGCTGTAAAAGAACCCGACTAAAGCAACATCTCAATCCCATATTTCGCGTAATAAGGGAAAAAACTTCTAAGTGGCGCTGTACCTAACAGCTTCCTGCAAGGGTTTCCCACGAGCGGGGCAGGACTCGAACCTACACTCTCCACTTATGGCGGAAGTAACAAGACTTGAACTTGTGACATCATGGTTAACAGCCATGCGCTCTAGCCAACTGAGCTATACTTCCAAATAGCAACAGAGTTTTTTACAAGAACTCTATAACTTGGCTTTTGTTGTTCATCCTCAGCACCACCTGTTAGGAGCAATAAGCAGTATGCTCGGCTTATTGTGCTTTAAGGTTACATGACCCATAACCTCAATACCTACCCCGATTTAGTTGCAGTAATCAGAGTTTTTGTTTGAATAGGTACGCAACCACCTATTCCCGTAAACACGGCACAGACTTTTCCGTATAGCTTTTCGCTGTAGGCTTTGATGTTACATTCGCACCCTAACATCTAACCATATATCTGTGTTCTGCCCATGTGCGGCTCATAGCCTTTTTCAGCTTGTGACAGCTTACTTTGCGTTCGAGAACCATTCACTTGTTCTCTACTCCAAGACTTCGGACGGGCGTGGGGGCTTTAGCTTAACGGACTAAAGATGAGTTCAAATATATGGAACACCGACAAGGCTTTAGCCATCCTTGCTGAATCGTGCAGTTTAATATAAGTTACATTCGCTATCTGCCAATTGAAATGTAACTTGGTGGCTAAGGTGGGACTTGAACCCACATCTCTTTCGAGGGTTGTACTTGAAGCAACTGCGTATGCCAATTTCGCCACTCAGCCATAATAATTAATGCTAGACACGTTTTTTTGATATCGGTCAGCCAGACATCTCCCGAAGGAGACGGAAGAATCGAACTTCCCCGTTTAATTTTCCATATTAAAGCATCAAGTAATTTTGCTGTGCGTGTCTACTTGAAAGGAATTTATATTTGCCTATTAGAAAAATAGGAGCGTCAATTTATTAACTAGACTCATTTTACAAAATCTGTTGCTCTACCAGTTGAGCTAACTCCCGATGGTCGGGAGCAGAGGATTCGAACCTCCAACACACAGGCCCATAGCATTTGTTATTGTAAAGTTGCTGTTAGAGTCTACTTGAAAGGAATGCTTTTATGAACAATAAAAAATGAACAATTAGCTTACAAATAAATTTGTATCTTTACCATATTTTTACTATAGCATAAAATTTTCGTTTTGTCAAGAGTTTTAAAACAAAAATTTTATTGGTGGGTGAGGAAGGTGCCGACCCTTCTACTCCGTTAGGAATTTGATTTACAGTCAAACGTGTTTGCCGATTCACTACTCACCCATTTTTAATTTTCTCCTTTTAGAAAGGGGCTAGACACTTTTTTTTGAATTCTCAGTTAACAGCTAAGTTCTTGGTAAAATTGCTGTAAGTGTCTACTATTGAAGTCATTACAAAATTAGCATTTCTGCTATTGGTGCTCGTGGAGAGATTCGAACTCTCGACAGACGGCTTAATGGTGATGAAAATGAGATTTGAACTCACATCTTCCTTTACAGGATGTATTTCTTATACTACTCCATCAAGGCCGCTACTCTACCACTGAGTTACACGGGCATAAATACTAGAGACATTGTTGTTATGGACTCCTGCCTTAAACCACTTGGCTACATACTTCAACTGAAGACGTTCGGATTCGAACCGAAGAATGGGAGTTTGGCTTTTTAACATACTTTCAGATTTGCTGTTAGTCTCTACTTTATAAAATCTTATTGAAAGGAAATTATTCATATCAGATAGAGAGAAAGGAGAAATAATATTTCGTCAAATAATTAATTCTTAACCCTTCAATAGATTTAAGTTCCCCTCATTTAATTCCGATAAAACTTACTCACACTATCATAAGAACGGATTTCTGATTTGAATAATGGTAGTCGGTACGGGGTTCGAACCCGTGCTACTGACGTGAAAGGCCAGTGTCTTAGCCCACTTGACTAACCGACCAAATTAAAGTTCATAATGTGGATGTACAACCAACTCATAAATCAAATTATCGACACAAGGAACAAATTCACAACATTTGTCATACTCTGTTCTATGCTCAATGTTATTGATATGAATTAGACATTCCGCACACTCATGACTTTCACAAAACTTTATTGCTTTCTTTACGGCATCCCTTGATGCACAATCAACAACTTCTTTCCAATCCATATTAACTACTCCACCAAATTAATTAACCTAGACTCTTTTGCGTATTATTCACCACAGAGCGCCCTCTGACGAGAATCGAACTCGCTAATGATTGTTTTGCAGACAATTGTGTTAACCTTTTTAGGAATTTGCTGTAAGAGTCTACTTTACAATTACTTTTCAGGAGGTTTTACCTATGCACTTATTATAACATATCATCTCTAAGATGTCAACCACTTATTAAAATTTCCTTTTGCTTTTTTCTTTTAGAGAAGTTTTTATTTTGCTCTTCTCTTAAGATATATTTATCTTACCACATTTTTAGAGTTTTGTCAAGTCTTTATTAGAATTTTCTTTTTCGAAATGCTTAGCAAAAATTGTATAATTTTGACTTTTAATAAGCTCTTCAAAAACCTCTACAGGAGGCTCAACAAAATCTCTAATAAGTTCTACTAATTCTGTCATAGAATTAGCTTCGAGGGTAAAAATTAAACCATCATAAGGAATACATCTATAAATCCATTTACCTGATGTACTATCTTGATAACAATCAGCATTAGCCCAAACTTGAGTAGCATCTAAAATACGAGATTCCCAAGGATATTTAATAATTTCAGAACCTCTCTTATACCAATAATTAAATTCTTTATCTTTTAAAATATCATTGGTTTCAAACTCGCCTACTTCACCAGTACAAATAGAATAATGACCGACAATTTTAAACGAAGAAATATCCATTATTCAGTAATCTCATCATAAGTCAGCTTCATAATATCAGACTTAACAGGATAGAACTCACCTTTAATTCCCTTAACGATATAATCGCCAACAGAAGCATGATGGTCTCCCTCAAGGGTATTAATGATAAGATTAGTTACAGTACCATTAATAGTATGCTGAGTAGTAACACAGCAATGAGCACCAACAAACTCCATAATTTCAGTTTCATTAGTACCATCCCAAACAATAGCTTCAATGGTAACTGGCTTTTTTGTGTACTTCTTAATCATGTTTCTTCACCTTATCCCACTTATATTTGTACTTAAGCTGATGAAACTTCAGCCAAATCCAAAAGGAAAGAGAAGCATCAATTCCATCAATTTCATTCATAATGCGGTAATTATTAGAATCCTTTTCAGGATGACCATAAACTACTTGTGCATCATAACACTGAACAAGATGTCTACCATTTGCTTTGGCTATAATATCAAGCTCACCTGTATAATTAAACTTATTATCTTTTCTTTCATAATAAGCGCCATATTCATTTTGACGTACTAATTTATACCCACGTTTAGCAAACTGCTTATCAATGTAATTCATAAAAACACCCTTTTATTTTTATTAAAACAAGAACTAATGACTACTGACAGACCAGCTTTCCACTTATCTGTCCTCGGTTCGATTAGGGAGAGGTCTACAGAAATATTTCAGCAAACTTACACCTAATTATCTTGGTCATTTTCATCATCAGTCTTGTTTATTGTATAAGGGCTTAACGCACCCAATTGAGTAAACAGCGGTCTTTCTATTGTTACCAGTCCATCAGACTTGGAGGGCGGTTTAGTGTCGAATACATTATAACCAGCGTAACTGTATTCCAAGATAAGTTTCGTACTATATCTTACGGATTTCTTGTTTTTTGAAAAGACATCAAGAAATATCTAACCATTCTGTCTTTTGGAGCAGCCTCGAAGAATCGAACTCCAACCATAATAAAAACATTGCCTATAGCTACTTTTATTACTACACCAGTTGCCGCATATTTGCTGTCTCTCCAAGCTGTCACCGTTAGTATAGTTTTTTGGTTATGTGCGGTCTGAACCGAGGGATGCTATACACATCTCCTAACATTAAGCGATACTCCATCTGTTAGGCGAACCTCCCCTACCTCTTCCAAGGCGGTATCGTGGTTACTGGACCCCATAATTGGATTCGAACCAACTTCCTCTCCCAATGTGGCTGTTATCGCTAAGGAGCTACCTTAGTGTTTACTCAACATCAGTTATCGAGAATGCTCCATTACACTAATGGGGATATAAATGTTATAGACCTTTTAACTATAACTCACAGGTTTTCCCTTATTCAAACAAGGTGGCGGGACATTGCTGTGTTTTTAAAAGAAAGCCCTTGTTATACTTTTTCTTTCAAGGATTTAATGGTAAGAACTTTTCTTGACCATAGGCGTTCTTAAACCTACTCCCATACCTATACATTTAACATTGCTTGCATTATGTTAAACATCTCATCCTTGAGGTCAACTGGGGAATCATACAGCCGTTCGGTTTATTTTTAATTTGAGTAAACCTTCCTCAAATACTCCTTCATCCGCTTTTTTACAGGGATACGGAATCCACGAGTTTTGGCGCAGATAACAGGACTCGAACCTGTATTACCTTTCGGTAAGCGACTGTAGCAGAGTCGTGAGATAGCCAATTACTCCATATCTGCATAATGAGCAATCTTGACACTTTTTTCTAGCCAACCACGGTTAACCATTCCTTGCTCAAGGGATACGTTAATAAGGAGTCGAACCTTACACGACGTTATTCCAAAAAACATTAAATAAATTTGCTGTGAGTGTCAACTTTTTAAATTCAAATCCGATGGTGGGAGTAACAGGACTCGAACCTGTAAGCCTCCGCCGTGTAAAGGCGGCATTCTAACCAGTTGAACTATACTCCCATTTAATATTGGTTTTTTCTATTCCGAAGAGGACTTTCGTATTTTACCAACAAACCTCACGTTACTTAACTTATTTATAGACGTTGAGTAATTACGTCTCAACAACACATTTCTTAGAAAGGAAAACTATCTTAACCCACAGCTTCTTCAGATGTACTATCCTCAGAAGGGATGGTGTTACCAGTGTTATCAACAGAATCATTTGAAGGAGAAGGATTCTCAGTCTGAACCAGACTTTCCTGCAACTTTTCATTATGAAGTTCACGATTTACTTCATAGACAGCGGATTCAATAGCCTTGCGAACTTCGTCTGCGTCAAGAGTAATACCAAGAGCTTCCATCTGCTGATTGAAATACTTTGTTGCTTCCTGTAAACGCTTTTCAATTTCCCGAGGAAACATCTGCTCAACAGCCTTAACTGCAATCAAAGCATACTTGTGAATAAGTTCTGCCTGAGTAAGAGCCTGATTAACATCGTCCAACTTACCCTTCTTCTTGAGATAAGGGATAAGAACGACTGTAATAACCAAAGAACACAAACCAATTACAGCAACTACAATAGGGGTGATATCAGTCATCTTTCATACTTCCTTTTTACATTTTGAATTATAACATCTAACAAACACTTTGTCAAGTATTTATTAAATAAAAATTTGATGGAGCAAGATACGAGATTCGAACTCGCCCTTACGGTTTTGGTCCTTTAAGTAAGAATTGAACTTACATCAATGGTTTTACATTAAACTATTAAAGGGGAAGACCGTCGTGCTAACCGCTAACACTAATCCTGCATATATGATACCACTCACGCATGAATGGTATCAAACCCCACGCTCCGTAGAGACCTCATGCTAGCCTGATAGGTTTCCTACTAAGATACCAGTAAAGTAATGAGCTTAACCAGACAAACGTAGACTTAACCAATGGAGTATCTAGCTTAATTAATATTCAAGAACTTCCCATTCATAATATTGAATATGATGATTCATAAGATAAGAATTGAGAATGTCTTCTTCAGATTGATTTCTAAGTTTTTCAATTTTTCGCTCTAAATCCTTGATATAAAAACTTTTTCTTTCAATCTCTTTTGTATATTTGCGAAGTTTTGCTTTTACATCTTTAAGCAAAATATAAAGACGCTTTTGCTGGTCATCAGAAAGAGTATCTAATGAATCCAAAGATTCTATTAAATCATTCTTTCTCTGACAATATTCTTTATGCTGTTCAATATAAGGTTGTCTTTCTTTTTTAGCAATTGCCACTTTATCGGTAAGATATTTAATATCTTCATAAAGTTTAACACTTGCTTCAAGAAAATAACTCTGCTTATCTTTAAGCATAGCTTCTTCCGTCATTACAGCATCAACAGAAGATTCTTCATACCAACCTGTATATTTAAGCCAAACTTTCATAATTACTTTTTCACAGAAGTCACGCCATTAAAATCATACAAACGTACAATATGGCTTAATCCTAAAGTATCAGAAATATCAGCGCTAATGATAGACCAATCTCCACCAGCAAGACCACACCCAATCATATAAGGCATAGCAATCTCTTCTCCAATGGGAATCATCTCACGAATCTTAAGAAGACATTCATGAAAATATTCATAGTTGGTGTTTACATTTGGTCCACCAATGCCAACCTGAGAAAACATATTAAGAAAAACCTTATCTTTGTTTTCCTCAATTCGAAGAACCTTACCATAAAGTTCTTCAGGAGTATGATAACTACAAAACTTATTATACTCCAAATAAACATGGGGATAATTCTTTTTAATTTGAAGAGCTACACCAGCGCCCATTACACCAAAGGTATTAACTTGATGGCAAATATACTTTGCCGAAGTCTTAAGGACATCGCCCTGAATGATAGACACTGACATAACCTTCTCCTTTATTCTGAAAGATTTTCTTGTAGCTTCTTATAATACATATGATAAGAATCAAAGTATTTAAGAAGAAATTCTTTATAAGCTTTAGCGACATAATTAGCAGAACTCACAGGAAAATCAAGCCCCAAATCTTCTGCCATAATATCAACAGCTTTTCTCAAAGGCTCAGGAGGGATATTGTTCAGTTTAAATTTTTTAGTTTCTGAATCATTATCACACCAAGCTTTGCCATTTACAACCGTTAAAAACCTAATTGAAGGATTCTTAGAGAGTTCCAACTTGTGTTCCTCACTTCTCTTATAGGGTAACACAGATATTTAAATCTGTCAAGTATTTAACAAAAGAAATTTTTTATTTCTCCTACTTTTTATCATCAAATTTGCCAGAATAGATAGCTTTCCTACTGACAAACTTTGCCGCAGAAAACATAAATACAAATAAGGGAAAGAAAAATACACCTAAAGATTCAAATGGCTCAGAAAAATCCCAATAATCCTCATCTTCCTCTGCAATGCACTTCATTACACGAGCAAAGAAAATCCACAGAATATGATTAAGAATTATAAGAATTGTAATAATCAACCATTTAGGCATATCGTTTCCTTTCTGGTACGCCTACCGAGACTCGAACTCAGAACTAATCTTTAGGAGAGATTTGTTTTATCCAGTTAGACTATAGACGCATACCTTATTTTTTCTTCTTGGGTACAGCTTCAGCTACAAAAAGAACAGGATTCTCATTTTTATCATATGTAGCTAAAGCTTCCATTTCAGCCTTTACATTAAAAGAAGCTGTTTTTAAATATTTACCACAAAATTGTCCCCGAAGATTAGAGAGATTGTCATAATTATAATCCAAATTATTTTGAACACTAACCCCCATTGTTGCTAATGTGATAAATACATCATATTCTTCTTTAGGTTTTTCTACAAAACCAGTATATCCATCACATTTATACCTAATATAAATAGGTAAATTATCTTTCATATTTAAGTCCATAAAACTTAAATCATAAAATTTTGTACGACAATAGGGACATTCATAATTAGAGTTAGCCGAGTATCTTTGATGACAACGAGGACAAGTAACCTAATTACGATATCTACAACTCTTCTTGGACATAATTTACCTCACACTGTAAAACAAGATACAGGAATTTTTGTAGGATTCTTTTCTTCTACAGCATAGAAAGAAACATTTGAAAGCTTAACATTATTCCACTCTTCCTTAGTCTTAGAAGAATACTTAGGCCAAAAAAGCCCTTCAAATGTTACAAAATTGTTTTCGGGGTCAACATAAAGAGTTCTTACAAATCCAACAACCCTGTTCTCATAAACTGTTTCTTCACAAATAGGAGCTCTAAAGCAATCTTTAAGACCTTCCCACATTGCATCTGTAAGCCAGTCTCCCAACTCATCTCTCTTTAGAGTAAACTCTTGAGTTAAGAACTTTTCATCAGGAGAATAAATTTCAGCCATTGTTCATTTCCTCAAAAGGAGTAGTATCCTTAGTAGGAGTACCAATAACACTGAGGACAGGAGTGAGATTGCCTTCAACATCAGAACAATAATAAAGCCAACCATTCATATCAGAAACGACATGATAAACACGATTCTGTTCATTCTTTACCATATAACCAGTATCAGTAAAACCAACAGGAATACTATTTACATCAGCCCCAATGCTATTCTTGCTGTTATTACAACCAGACAGTGCCAAAATTGCAACAAAAGCCACAACAACAAGGAGACCAGCAACGAACTTATTCCAACTCTTCTGCATAATTAATTCCTCACTTTTATAACAAATTTTAAATTTGGTCTGAGTGGAGAGTCCCGCCCTCTCGACCTCGTGTGCCCAAGACACGCGCTCTGCTAACTGAGCTACACCCAGAAATGTGTGGGCGAGTTATAAATCAATTCATAGTACAGGTACTACTGTTTTCTAACTTCCCTCGCCTAAAGTTTGTTCCGCCAAAGCGAATGGTACGGGTAGAGGGACTCGAACCCTCACGTCTGCAAGACATTTGAACTTAAATCAAGTGTGTCTACCAATTCCACCATACCCGCATATTTTTTATTGTTTGTCTTTTCCCTTTCGACATGATAATCATAATATACAATCATCAAATTGTCAAGGCTTTAATAAAACTTTCTTTTCATTCTCTTTAGAAGTTCTATTTAGATGTGTACCCAAAACCGTTAAAATGGTACACTCGCTACCTTTTAATTTTATAGTTAGGAAGGTGTCTTTTGGCAACATATTACGCACCTTGAGTAAGCAAGGCCGTTGAACCACATTTCTCTATGAGTTATCTTACTTTTCTCACAGCTACCGATTAACCAACTGTATATTTATATTACCACACAAACGCTGTTTTGTCAAGAGTTTAATAATAAAATTCCGACTTTTTCAATGTAGGGGTAATATCTAAATTAGAATTCGCACTTGTACGAGTATAAGTAGAACCAGCCCAATCTGACCCCCATATGTCAGCCTTAGTAGTAACATACTTCTTATATTTGCAAGAAAGCTTTACAGAAAGGCACTCAGGATAATCTTTAATACTTTTCTTGAGCTCGTTAAAAGATTTTTCTGCTTTCGCTACATCATCTGTATACTTGCAAATCAATTCGTTTTCACAACCTGAGCAAACACTTGGAATATATTCTCGACCTGTGTTAAGTACCATCATTATTTTCTTCTCCTTCCTTGTAATATTCATTTAAAATAAGATTATAACATAAAGTATTTGGATGATAATATGGATTATCATAAATCTGGCTATCATCCCCAGTAAAACATTTCATAATACCAGCACAGACACCAGAAGAGCGACTAATGCCAGCATTACAATGAACAATAATTACATCAACCTTATCCCACCATTTATTGACAAAATTAATAACTTTCTTAGCATCATCTTTTGTCATTAATTGATAAATACGAGATTCATAGACAAAGCCATCAGAATTTGTAAAATTTTCTACAATTGAGCCCTCATCCTTTTTCCAGTATTGCATACCCTTGTAAGGCTGAATATCATCGAAGAAAAGAGATAATTGAGCCTTAATGTTATTAAATTTATTCGGAAGTTGACGCACTCCAATTTCGGAAGAATCGTTAATGCTAATTACAACAGAACTTTCTTCATGAGAACCATAACTATATTTAATACAATCTCTACGACTCATAACTTTAAACTGCATAATTTTCTCCTTTCTTAATCAAGTTCATAATCCCTTGCTCTACGTCTATATCTACATTCACGGACAAACCAATCCTGTAATTCTTTTACAGTCATTGGCTTTTCAGGTGGTTCTAATTTATATTCGCCATTTTCATCCAAGGATTGACCAGTATAACAATATGCTCTAACGTAGCATTCTGCCGCAGGAACCATATCTTCAGGATTTTTTACATAATGGTCAGCTATAAATCCAACTGCAAATTTCCCAGCAGTAGTATAAGTTTTTACGTGCCTTGACAGGCAAAGATATTGTCCTCTATCAACTGGCTTATTATTATATTTGTATTCTCCTAAAGCACAACCAACATCCCACAGTTCCATATAATAATCTGTATCTGTAGGATAAATCTTTGTACCTTTTACATTTAGGTTACTAAAATCAATTAACTACTTTGCTCTTGCGATATTTTTAAACAGACTCATTGGTAAATACCTTTTGACTAATAAAGTCTTTACCTTCTTCACTTGTTAAAATTGGCATTTCATAATCAAGAACCCATTTATAACGAATAGTCTCCTGACCATCTTTGCCAATAACAGTAGTAGGAATACGATATGCACAAGTACCACGCTTTTCTACTGTTGTATAATCGTTCCAGTTTACACCCTTTTCAGTAAACATTTTATCCTGCAACTTGGTAGTATTAATACCATGCATTTCACTTTGAGTAAACAAAGTCTGTGCAACTGCCTGAATAGAATTTCGAGTACAATCCTGCTGTCTCCAAACAAAATAATTATGTACTTCAAAAGCAGGAACAACAAATACTCTACTATCAAAAGTAGGCATTTCCTTCCCCTTACGAACCATTCGCCAATCATAAGAATCTTGGTCCATATTATAAATATCCAAAGTTGTATCAATAATAGTATTCTCGGCAAAATAATTATTAAACCAAAGAGTGCAAAGTGCCGCAGATGTACTAACAATCTTCTGAATATTATTGTCAAACCATGGCTGAGAATTTCTTTCACTTTGAATCATAACAAGAGAAATTTCATCTGACTCAACATAACCAAACTTAACATTTGGAATAACTTCACAGAGTTTAAGCATAGTCTGTTGCATGGTTTTGACAAAAATAGGGTCGAAAGGCTTCTTCATACCACGGCAGAATGAATGAAAATGAGCTCCATCCAAACGCATAATAACAGGAAGATTTTCAGTAAGATAATTACGATACTTATTTTCGTAAGCGCCCTTCATTCTATCGCCTAAAGTTTTATACTCCATTTTCTTTTTCCTCTTTTTCTTCTCTCATTCTTTTCAGGTCATCTACATATACAGGATAACCATTATCATCAAAATAAGCTAACTTCCTATAATCTTTAACCTTTTTTACATAATTAGCATCTAAAGTCATATCAGACCTATTATTGTAGGGACAGAAGATTAAAGCGACAGGAAGATTTTCCATGTCTACTTGAATATTCTCAACTTCATTTCCTTCTACAGTTTCAGCAAAATAGAAAGTACAAGGAATAAGTTCAATATATTCAATCTTATAATCTTCATCTAACTGTTTACGATAAACAAAACTTACATTAGAGGCGTGACATTTTTCAATGATTTCTTTTAGTTGTCTATTATTAAAACAGTAATCTCTAAAACCTTTTTTAAGAGAACCAACAACTGAATCTTCCAAAGAAGGAAAGTCAGAAGGCCAACTAAAAGTCATACATTCTGTAGTCTGAATATCTTCCATTATCTAATCTCCACTAAATATCGAATAGTCATCTGTCTATCATCGTAAACGATAATTTCATCATTACGAAGCATAGAAGTATTACCATGAGCCCACAAACTCCAAGCTTTAGGATTATCCTTTTTTAATCTATCAAGATTATAAGAATAATATTTAGAATCAAAAGAATAGGCATCAACACTATCACCAATAGCCACATCAAAGAAAGCAAGAAATCCGCAATTTTGATAATCACGAGTCCAATATCCACCTAAAGAAGTGTAACCAATAGACTTGGCAACGCCACCCTTGTACTTTTCAGGATTGGACCAATAGATTCCAAGGCCGAACATACTGCCTGTTGCAATTGCACCAGCAGGACGAATCTTCAAACCCATCTTAAGAATGTTAAACCAATTCTGATTTCGACTACCATGACAAAGAAGCTTTACATTGCCAATGTTATTCTCAGAGGTAAACTTCTGATAATTCTTTTCAGTTTCAAGATTAGTAACTCGCCAAGCCTTATAAAACTTGTTAGCAGAATCACCCATCGCCTTTTTAATTCTAGCAATTTCATCCTGAGTAACATCTTCCATGGTAATACCCATCTTCTGCAAGATGCTTTCAGAAGCTTTAATCTCAGAATCAGTGTCGGCAATTTTTGCCTTGGGTTTATAAACCTGACCAGCCATAGTATCAAGCAAGCTCTGTTCCTCAGAAAGCTTCTTATCGTATTCAGAAGAATTAGATACAAGACAATCAGAAACGCGCTTCATCTTACGAGGAACAATAATAAATAATTCATTTAAATTCTTATTAAATTCCTCAACAGACCAGTTTTTATAATTTGCCGCAATGTAGTCGATTTTCTCCTGAGCAGCATCAATCATGGCCTGAGTAACAGCTTCCGCGCGAACAGAATAAGCAGATTGAATAGTCTTGTTAGCATAATCCCAAAGACGTTTAACAATCTCTCGGACAGATAAATTTTGAACCAAGCCAAATTCATCTACTCCATTAGACTTATCTTCAACTTTTGAATCAGCAATAACTTCCTGCATCAAATCAGAACGGTCAACGTATCCTTTCTTCAATTTAGAAGAAAGTGTAGAATTCCATTTGGACATAGGATAAGTTTTAGTTTGAGGAGTAGCACCAACACGACCATATTCAGCCGTAAAGGTATCATCTCCATTTGGTGTCATACGATAATACTTATTCGAATCCACACCTTTATTATCAGGACTGACAAAGATTAAATATTTGGGAGTATAATCCATAATTCCATCTCCTATAAGTAAATCTCTATGATTAGATTACCATAGAGATTTACTTTTGTCAAGGGTTTATTCAGTTATTTTTTACTAATCTAATCAGTCAAATTACTGGTAGCAGAAAGTAAGGTGAATCTTATAATTCTTGTTTACCTCGTCAAGCTTCTTGGCATCTTCAATCGTTTCAGTAAAAACACGAAGAATCATCTCACGAACTTCTTCCCAATCAAGCTTTCCCTTACCACATCCAATAAAAGGCATAGCAAGATAAGAAATCTCTTCATTAATACAATACTGAGCAAGGTCTTCAATACAATGTTCAAGATTAGTCATAGTAATTGGTTCATACTTCTTATTAGCAATCATAAGCAAGAACAAATTCCGAATCCAAATAGCTTCACCAGCACAACGCTCATCAGACTTATAAAAAACCTTATCAACAATATGATAATAGCTATCAAGTTTACGAGCAGTATCACTACCCAAAGAGAGGTCGGCGGGGATACCATAACAGATATTGTAATAAGGAGGAAAGTCAAATAAATCTTTATTCACTTCTTCATATTCAACAGGATTTTCATAACTGGTATCATCAACTTCATCATCTTCATCGGCAAATTCAAGCTCACCATCACGCATCACAAGAGGACAACCACAATCAGGGCAGTGCATAACCTTGGGCTTCAAAACAGAAACATAGCCAGAAGAAGCAACGAGCTTACCATCTTCATCAGCGGATGCTACAGCAGTAGTAAAATACTCCTTATCCTGAGTAGAAATCCACTTTGACTCATCGAACTTGTTGTAATTGCGACTAAAAATATTAGCCATATTAAATACTCCTTTTATAATTAATTAGTTTTTTCGCTAAGTATTCTATCTAATTCTTTTGGACACACATCAGTCCAATTTATAATTTGATGACCATCATAAGAACAAATAAAAATCTTCTTTTTCTTTCTGACTTTCAATCCTTCCTCATTATATTCCCAATCAACTGTTCCATCCATATAGGGGAAATAAGGACAATTAGGAGTACAACCTTTACATTCAATCTTAGCCATCAAATTATCCTTTCTTAAAAACAACCAGTAATTTCTCGTACAACAGCTTTCTTAAAATCTTGTTCCCTTTTCTTTAAAACATCATTATCTGGAAGAAGATAATTATCTGAAAGAAGATAACCAGTATTTTTGGTAGTTGTTGTCTTAGAGGGTTCTTTAACAAGATATAAACCTTCTTTTGCACGAGTAGTTGCAATATAACTTAAATTCTTTTCTTGAACATTTTGTTCTTTACTATTTCTAAAATCAAAATTAATTTTAGCTTCGTTTAAAACAAAAACATTCGTAGCTTCAAGCCCTTTGGCTTTATGGATACTACAAAGTCTGACACAATCAGGGGAAGGAGTAGCATTCAACAGTTTATCAACAAAACCAGAGAATTTAGAAACACTATCAGAAGAGGCATGATTTTCAAGATAACCTTCCAAAATCTCCAATAAAAAGCTCGTGTTATCTATCTTAGAATTTGTCTCCGCTACGGCTTCCAAGCGTTCCTCCTCGTGTCCCCCCTCACGGACATTTTTTGAAACGATTTCAAAGAGTTTTTTATTATAATTACTTATTACTTTCTGGAGGAATTTTTCGAGTGTGCCAACTGAGGTGCATTTGGATGATAAAATCTGTCTTTTAATTGCCCCTACCATCTCTTTATCTTCAATAAAAATGGGAGTTCCATTTCGAGCTAAATCAAGCACTACCTCAGCAATCCATTTATTCTTTCTTGAAATTACCATGTCTCCTGCTTTAGCATACTCTGAGATTTTGTTTTTATCAATAGTTTTAACAAATCCCATTGGAGCATCATCACGAGGAAGAATGGGAATTCCATATTCTCTATTTACTCTACTAAGATGAGACTTAGCACAACGATAACAAACAGGTAAATCAAAAGTTTCTACAGGAGCAAACATCTTAGGGATTTGATTAAAAGCTTGAGCATTAGCCCCAGCAAAATTATAAATGGCCTGATGAAAATCTCCAATAAAAACATATCTACCTTTAGAAAAATCTTGAACTTCATCACAATAAATATTAGTATATAAAGCCCAATAAGGAACTTCCCAATTATCATATTTCAGTTTATTAAAAGTAATCCAGAGCATATCAGTAAAATCAATTACACCTTGAGTTTCAAATTGCTGTCTACTTTTAGTATCAAGAATTTTCAACGTAGAAGTAATTTCACTGATATCAGGCGCAGAATAACCTTCATCACCATAATACAAAAATAATACATGGTCATCAATTAAACGAGACACATCTTTATTTGAAGACATATCTGTAAGAGTTAATCTACACAAATTGTAAAGGTTTACATAATTATCTTTTAAGAAACCTCGCTTGGCAAATTCAATATATCTACCATAACGCTTTGTAATTTCTTCATCAAGAATCTTATGTGGCTTAAAATTATCTAAATTTATAGTCCTCTTAGAACGTTGAGAACCAAAACCTTTTGGCTTCTCTCCTGAATCATTAGACTCTTGTTCTACATTATAAAGCATAATAGAATATGCTAAAGAATGCATCGTCATAACTTTAGTCTTGGGATTCTTAATTTTCTTCTTAAACTCCTCAACCACACTTGCATTAAATGCAATATATAAGTCAGAAGTTTTTGAATGCTCAGAAAGCATACAAGCAGTTGTTGACTTGCCACTTCCAGCCAAAGCATTTACAAGCATATTACTTTGAGGATTGTTAAGAAAGAAATCTAAAATATCTTGTTGATACGTGCTTGGCTTAAAGCCCATTATAATCAACTCCTAACCATGTCATAACATTCATGTAATGCTCTTGCAGTTTCAATTAAGTCTTCAACTTTATTCTGATTCTCATTCATAGAAATTCTAATTTCTCCACGAATATAATCTTCTGGAATATTCATAGCTTCCAATACAGCAGAAGCATTCATATCACCTGTATTGCAAGCACTTCCAGTCCCCACATAGATATTTTTTTCATCTAACATAGACTGAAGAATTTCCCCTTCTACATTATGAAAACAAATACACACTGTAGAATTAATACTGTTCGCAGGAGAAACAACCATGTAATCATCAGCATCAAATAACTTACCAAGCTCTTCAAGAAAAGCTCTCTTCATCTTCTTACAAGTTAAATCTTTTTCCTTCTGGTGCGCAACAGCACTATCAACCGCTAATGCTAAAGCATGAATATAAGGAATATTTTCAGTGCCAGCCCTACGATTACTTTCTTGGTCTCCACCATAAATCAAAGGCCTAATCTTTTCAACAGGAAAAGTATCTTTAGAAAAATAAATAAATCCAACGCCTTTGGGAGAATGAACTTTATGACCACTAAAAGTTGCTATATCAGCCATGTGTCTAATATCAATAGGAACATTACCCAAAGCCTGTGTCATATCACAATGATAATACATATTAAGTCTATGAGCCAAATCCATATATTCACGAGGATTAAAAATTTCTCCTGTCTCATTATTTACATACATCCAAGACAAAAGAAAACCACTGTAATCTCCTAACAGAAAACCTAACTCTTCATTTTTTTCGGTAACTTTAATAGCATCAATAAGATAATTCTTATCAATAATTACCGATTTTGGATTTTCTGTGATATTATGATGCTCATAAGGACTGCACAAGCATTTATTTTTTTGAGCTAAAGCCCACGCATTACCTTCGCTGCTACCAGAAGTAAAATAAATTTCTTCTGGAAAAGCACCTATAACATGTGCAATTTTTGCACGACTTTCCTCAATTAAATTTTTACTCTTACGTCCCAAACCATAGGTTGTGCTTGCATTACCCCAATATTCAGTTAAATCATCTTTAATGACATCAATAATATCAGGCAATACAAAAGTTGTTGCCGCATGGTCTAAATAAATCATTTATCTACCTCATATTTAATAAAAGCTGTATATCTTTCCCTGCCCAACACTTCATCATATCTTGTAGTAAATTGAATATCTATAATATTCTTTTTAGAACTACTAAGCCACATATTTAAACGAGATTCAAAAATTAATGAATCATATGTTAAAATTTTAACTCTTTTTTTACTCATATTAATCCCACAAATCAAAGAAAATTGGCTTCATCATATCTAAAGCTTTTTCAATTTCAGATTGCCTATACTTGTCAATTTCAGCGTCTTCTTGATAGTACTGTTCTTTTTCTTCTTCGGGAATCTTATTCGCCCATCCATTATATTTTTCAAGGACAGAGTTTTTCTTAGGACAAGTATATTCAGTAGAATTACGAATATGAGTTGCAATTTCTTTCAAGTAATCTTCCCACGCCTTACACTGAGCCTCTTCTGCGGCTTTATATTCTTCGTCAGAATTAAACTTTTCTCTTGCAAGCTCTCTCCAATCAAGATATTCTCGTTTACCAGTTTGACGAGTTTTATCAAAATCAATCATTGGATAGCCAACGTGAGTCTTAGCTAATTCTTCTAACATTTCAGGGATTACCTGTTGAAACCAACCATCAAAATTCCAAATATCCCTATTACACCAACCCTTAAAAGCTCTATTTTTTCTCTGTTTGTGTATAGGATAAAGGTCCTTTAAATTCTTCGGATGTAAAAAAGGCAATCCTTTATAAGATTTATTTAAATAGCTCAGATTAAGCCAGCTATAATTCTTTTTACTCATCATTATTCACCTTATAAAACTCACAAAAATCTGAGTAACTACCATAATCTACATTATAGACTCCTTCTGGAGTAACATGACAATTATAATAATAGCTCTTAAACCCTTTGTTGTCAATATATTTTTTAATAAGCTTAAAACATTCTGGATATTGAGCGTTAAGAATAAAATCAGTTCCCTTTTCTTCTACACGACCAAGAGGAACAACAACCTTATTACCTTTTTCATAATGGTAAGCATTAACTTGACAAATCATTTTACATACACCTCAAATTCTCCATCTAAACATTTTCCATTTAATCCATACACGAATTTAAACTCTTCATTAGTTAATTCAATAGATTCTACGAATTCAACAATTTTCTTTTTTTGATTCTTAAAAGGATTAATAGTCCTAACTACATTAACTTTCACAATACATTCTTGGTCATAACAATCATTTACCAAATCATGAACCCATACTGTATGACCATCCATATTTTGCAAAGCAATGAAACTTAACTTTCTTTTCATAATATACTCCATATTAAAAATATGATTCTACCTATGAGTAAGTATATCATAAGTAGAACCATATTGTCAATACTTTTTTAAATTATTTTTTGAACGTATTCTAAATAATCATGCGCCCATTTTTTAAGATTTTCTAAATCAGAACTGTTACTAATTATTGTGTCGTAATGATAATAATGAACTTCTCCATCAGCAGGATTAGAAATAATAGGAGCTACATTTGCATTTTCTACTAACAGAGTATTACAAGGTAATCCCGTTGCTGCTTCATTCTGTTTAATAAAATTTTCAATGCATTTTGGTTCTCTAATATTTACAAAAAACAACCAATTTTTTTTGTTTAACATTTCATTATTTATAACAGTATTAATTTGGTCAAAAACTTTTTGATTAGGAGAATTATCCCATTCTTCCAAAGCCATTTTTAACTGATGAAGAAATCTCCTATCTTTTTCATCTTTTTTTCCATCCCATCCAGCAAATTGAGCAACAGCTTTCACCCAATCTACAGAGGATAATTCCAATACATTCCAGTTTGTCCGAGCTTCTAAAATTTCTTTACATAACCTTACAAATGTGGATTTTCCACTACCACCAGAACCATTAATTATAATTATTCTTGCATCCATAAACTTTTCCTTTAATTCTAATTCTTTAAAAGCGAAGCAACTTTTTCTTTTAGTTCATCACGAGTGGGATATGCGCCACAACTCTTTTTCCCTTCGGGACACCACAAAAGATACTGACAATGAGGAAGTAATTCTCTATTTGCAAATTCCTCATTAACTTCTTTTACTTGCTTTCTCATTTCAACAGCAACAGCACGAATTTCAGGCTGTGCTCTTACACATAAACGCTTTTGCATAAAACGAATTAAAGCTTCTGGTGTAAAACCAATTGTAAGTTTAGTATTAGTAGCACGAGGAAGAACAAAATTTGCATCTTCTACTGCTTTGTGTTCATCCACTCCACTTTCAATTAAAACCTTTTTAATAATCTTACGAGTTGTATCAATATTACTCATAAGATTTTGATAGTAAGAAAGAGCTAAAGGATTATTCGCAATAGTCGCAGGAGTAACATAAGTAAAATTATTCTTGTCAACATACCTGAACGATTGCATATTTTTTACAATTTCATCAGGAGAAACACGAGGAATAGCTTCAAGCATATCCATATAATAATATTTCTCTTCTGGATTATATCTAACTCCAATTTCAGAACGCATCATTTGTTCCAAAGTTCCTCTATCAGCTTCAATTTCAAACTTAATATATTCACAACGAGAACCCGACATATGACCTGAAGTTTCACAAGACTTACCTACCTTGATTGCATACTTTTTATCAGTATCATAACATTCGCAAGCAAATTCTCCATGGTTTTTATACAAGTTTTTAAGAACCTCTGGATTTAAAAGTGTTACCTACATTATGCCTTTGTTTCTCCCTTCTTATATTTCATTAAAAGATATTCAAATGTTTGAGGAGTATAATTCATATAAGGCATCATACATCCCACATTAATCATTTGGCCTAAATTATTAAAAGTCGCAGGATTTTTGGATTTAGCTAATTGAGCAAAGTCTTCTACTAAAGTTTGTTCTTGTGTTACATGAGTATGCCCATGCAAATGAAAAGTGTTGTCATAACAAGACCCATAATAAGAAAGAATAGCAAAATGAGAAAGAATTAAACGATAAGGTCTACTATCAACTGTTTCAGTTACTTCCTTATAATGACAAATTTCAGATAACCTTTTCTGAACACCTGTAGAATAATGCTCTGGGTCATGGTTTCCAAGTATCAAATGAATATTGCCATTCAATTTATTTAAAATGCGAATCCATTCATCTGACCCTGCTTTCCACAAAAAATCTCCAAGTACATATACATGGTCTGCATTTGAAACTTGTTTATTCCAACGAGAAATTAAATCAAGCTCCATTTCTTCTGTGGTGTTGTATGGTCTATTATCAAACCTAAGAATGTTCTTATGTCCAAAATGCAAATCTGAAATATAATAATTCATTAACTTAAGCACTCCAAACTATTTCCAATAGACGATTGCTGACACCAACTGGTATCAACAACAGAAGGGTCTCCTAAAAATTCTACATAGTCTTCTGTAACTTTAGTAATTACACCCGCTAAAACATAATCTTTATGAACTGGATTATAAACAAGAAGTGTCCAATTTAACAAATTGTTCTGAGCATCTTCAATGTTATCTTCTTTTCTATTAAATCTATATTTTAACCATTTAGTAGATTCTAAAAGTTGCTTTTTTGGAAGATTCATTTCTTTTCCTCTTCTTTCCAGAAAGGATAATTATCTCTCTTTTTACAAGACCTTTCGTACTTACAAGAAAGCTCACACCCATAAACCATATAATGATTATCACAATGTTTACAAACAACTTGCCCATAAGGGTTGCTTAATTCTTCAAGCATTAATACAGCTTTCTTACCATCTATCCCATCAATACATTTTCTTTCATGTAAATAACATTCATCTAAAGACTAAAACTCTTTACCGCACTTTTCACAACAATATTTAATTGTCATTTTCCATAAACCTCTTTCTTTTTATTTTCATAAAACTTGTTCAATCCTACGAGGTCAGGAGCATTTGGACAACTCTTTTCTCCCATAAATGTAGTAATCATATTAATAATTCGCTTGTTTCTGTGATTAAGAGGAGGAATAGAAGTATCCTTAAAAGCAGAACAAATGAAACGAGAACAAATCTCGGGTCTTACTTCATAAATCTGACACTTATGTTCCTCATTTAAAAAGGGACAAACATCCTTGAAATCTTTATCTAAAGCAGTATTACGATTAATCATTTTTACTTCTGGGTGCTGACCGAGATACTTTTTAATTTTCTTTACTTCTGCATCACTTACACAAAGAATTGCAGAACAACAATCTCCACATCCAGAACATTTACCATCAATAGTATGGTCTATCTTATTAGCCATCTGATTATTCATTCCCAAGTTCCTCCATCAAGTTCTTCTCTTACTCGCATAAGAATTTTTCCCAATTTATTTTGACCGACTCCATTGCAAACACCCCAAGTTGTATCATGCCACCAATTACCTTCTTCAAGATAAGCATCCCCAGTTGCAAGAAGAAGTCTTGCGAGGGCTTCATTTTGAGTAAACTTTGCTTTTACAATTTCATACATCGTTTGCTCTTTAATTTCTTCCCAATCTTTACGCAATTTACAATTCCTACCAACAAGTTTTGCTTGAGAGGGATTCATTCTCGTATATTTTTTACGGTCTTCATCTCTAATTTCTTTTTGTGCTTGAAATGCGGCTTCTGAATTTTGATAGATTAATCCGTTATAACTTACAGGGGCATTATAAAAATTAGAAAGAAAAGCATAAGCATCAAAAAACTGTTTAATTGCTTCCATATTATTTTCCAATCCTCTTCAAAAATTCTTCTTCACTCATAATAGGAGTTCCCAACTCAGCAGCTTTCTTTGCCTTAGAAGAGCCACTATTAGCTTCGTTCGTTAAAAGGTAATCAGTCTTCTTAGAAACAGAACCAGTTAATTTACCACAATTATCAGTAATAATCTTCTCGATTTCTGAGCGCTTCATAGTATTAAAAGCACCTGTAACACAGAAAGTTTTACCATTAATAAACTCATTTGTAGCAATCTGTGCTGGCTTATCCCAAACCAAATTCAATTCAAAAATAAGATTCGCAAATAATGAATCTTCGCTATTCCACCAATTATACAAAGCCTGAGACATTGTTTCCCCAAAACCATCTAAAGTGGAAAAATCAAAATTATCAAAATCAATAGCCTCTTCAAAAGCCATCCAATCACCATTAAAATGTTTGCTGATTTCCTTAGCCGCTGTTTTACCAATATTAGGAATACTTAAAGCAACAAGAAGATTTTCAAGTTTGACATGACGAGACTTTTCAATAGATTCAATCAGCTTATTATAAGATTTTTCACCAAAACCATCCATCTCAACAATTTCATTTTTATACTTATCAAGATGATAAAGGTCTGCATACTTCTTAACATACCCAGCATCAATAAATCTCTTGAGTGTAGCTTCACTTAAACCGTCAATATTCATTGCTGGCTTAGATACAAACTGAACGAATTTAGCCAAATTCTTTTCAGGACAATCAGAATTTTCACACCAAAGAGTCTCTGCTCCAGATTCAGAAACCTTAATTGTAGTAGGCTTGCCACAACAGGGACAAACTTTAGGAATTTCAAAATCTGCGTCCCCGTCATCTTCACTTGAAAGAATTTGAGGAATAATCATATTTGCTTTAAAAACTTTAATAGAACAATTTTTTCTTAGTCCCAGAGATTTAATAATACTAATATTATGAACAGATGCACGACTTACTTCTGTATTATCAAGAATTACAGACTCAAAAACAGCCGTAGGAGTAATTACACCAGTTTTACCAACTGCCCATTCAATATCTCTAAGAATACTTCCTGCCGTTTCATCTTCATACTTAAAGGCCAAACTTTTACGAAAATGATGACCAGTATTACCAAGACTTAAGCCATAAGCAATATCATCATAAGTAATAACACAACCATCAACAGGAATACCCTTCTTATCAGCAACTTGCTTCAATTTAATAGTTAAATCTTCAATTCCATAAAGGTCAATATTATCACCATTAAAGTAATTGCAAGGAACAATAGTAAAGCCTAAAGACTGAAGCTTTCTCATATCTTTTCTAAAACTACCTGTAGTTCCCTCAATCAAGCTCCAAGCCCAAAATTGAAGACCTCTTTGAGATGTAATCTTGTTGTCCAAAAGAGAAAGACTACCGCTTGCAAGATTACGCTGAGTAGCATATTGCTCTCCATCAGGAAGCTCCGCATTAATTCTCTCAAAATCTTCTCTAAGAATAATGCATTCACCATCAATAACAAGAGTTTCTTTACTATCAATTGTCAAGGGAAGATTTTTCATGGCCTTGGCATTATTAAGAACATCTGTTCCTTCAACACCATTGCCACGAGTCTCAGCAGAAACAAGTTTGCCATTTTCATATCTAACAGACATGGTAAGACCATCTAACTTCATAGATAAAGCTACTTCCTTGTCACCAGCAAAATTAAGCAAATCTTGACAACTCTTAGTCTTATCAAGAGAAAGCATTAAATGGTCATGCTTAACTTTTTTAAGAGAATCAATAGTTTCATAACCAACTGTTTGAGTGGGAGAATTAGAGAGAATAAAATTCTCTTCTGCTTCTAACTCGCGCAATTCGTCAAACAGTTTATCATATTCTGCATCAGAAACCAAAGATTCACTATAATTATAATATTTGTCTCGATACTTGTTTAACAGATTCGTTAATTCTTTAATGCGTGCAATATTTTCGTAATTATTCATATTAGTCTCCATTACTTGTCAATTGTGCTCATAATAAGCAAAGATAAAACGACCCAAACAACTAAAATACCAACTACTGCATAACTCATGATTTAGTCTCACTTTCTAAAAGTTCTTTCTTTAAAGAATTAGCAATCATTGTTCTTTGTACATTTCTTAAAACATCTTCTACTTCTTTATCAGTTTCAAAATGCTTATCCATTACATATTCATCTACCAAAACTTCTGCTTCGGTAATTAAGGTTTCTGCAATTTTTTTAGCATTTTCAACTGGGAGAGGAGTAGTTTTATAACTAATTAATAATTCTGGGTCTTTAGGAATTAAAATTTTTTCATAGGGTTCATCCTCTGCTACATATCTTTTAATAAAATCTGCCAATCTTGCAATATGATGAAAATCTTTCAATCCGTATCCATAATTATCAATATCAAATTCATTATGAGGTGCTCTATGAAGCATCTGTTTGTATTTTGTTTTCATATTGCCATACATTGTTAACACAGCTTTTTGAGGACAATAATGTGCAATAGCTTCCCTATTTTTAACAACAGCTCCAAGCCACATTCCAGCGTATTCTGGATTGAGTTCAAAATATTTGGTAAACAAAGTTTCTGTGAAATTAATGTTTTGTTTTAAATAGCTATTAAACATTAAACGAATATCTTTAACTTCAAGCTTCCCACCATCTTCGTCTCGATGATATTCTTTGCTAACCCAATCTTTAGAATCAACAATATCATCAAAATGAGGAAGTACAATTGCTTTTGTGTCAACATCAGAATGTTCTGTAGCCATTCCGTAATTATTACTACCATAAACAAACACGCCGACTACATTATATCCAAGTTCTTTCAAAAATTCATAATCTGAATGAACTCTGTTATTAACCTTTTCCAAATTCATAATTTACCTTTCTTAATGTAAATAAGTAACAATATACAAATACATTTATCTATTCTTACTTAATGACATTATAGCAAACAAATTTTATCTTGTCAAGAAGTTATAAGAAATAAGTTGAAAGGGGTATAATACCCCTTAATCAACTTCTATCTTTTTATACTTTCCGCAATTACATTCACCAGCATAATTTTGTTCTCTAAAAGCTTTGCAAATACAAACCATATCATCAGTTTGAGTTAAACCACATGGACAATACTGTTTTCCATATTTCTCTTTCATTTCTGCAAGCTGGCGGTTAGTTTCTTCTACTAATTCTTTGTCATCATTTAATACAATTTTTAACATTAAGATACCCTCTCTGCATATTGATTATCAGAAGCCAAAGTAATTTTAAGAGTTTCATCAAAATGGCTAACAGAATTTGGTTTGTATCTGCCATATTTTAAAATTACATTGGGATACTTTTTTAATTGCTCAATTTCTTTTTCTATTTCTTCTTTATAATACCCCGTATAAATTATAAAGTCATCATTACAATTTTGTTTTCTAAAATAATCCAATAAAGATAAAATTTCTTCAAATTGTAACATGGGTTCTAAACCTCCTATTACAACTGCCTTTGTAATTTCATTATCTATATAGGCTTTATAAATAGAAGAAATTAAAAATTCTTTTGTTATTTGTCTTACCACAGGTTCATTTTGACATACTGTAATTGGAATATTAGCTTCATGACAACATTTCCAATCACATTTACAAGTGATAAGGAAGAGGGAGGGCTTTGCATAATTAACAAAGTCCTCCATGACAACACCTTTAAGATGAATCTTCTCTTCCATAATTTTATCCTTTCATAATAGAATCTGCATCTAAAACATTATACCAACGTCTTAAATTAAATTCCTTTTTCCTAATCTTTTGATAACTACTTACAGGAGTATAAAAACCTACTACTCTTGCATATTGGTCCGCTACAGGTTTTCCACAAATGGGACATGTTTGAGTTCCAATAAAAGAATGTTTGTCTTCACAAACATTAATTTTAGTTGTAAAAGCAAAATAAATTACGCCTTTAGAAGCAACATAGTTAAGCATATCCCAAGCACTTTCTTTTGTTGCAAAACGATTTTCAATATCAATGTGAGCAATACATCCACCGCCACATTTTTCATCAAGTACACTACCTAAACGACATTTCTCTTTAATAGTGCATTGTTCAGTTAAAGGAATCCATTGATTTGAGTAAATAAAATATTTATCTTGTTCAAACAGAAGATTGTCTGCGGTACAAATTACACCAGCACAATTTTCCCGAGGAATAGATTCAACGTTAAAAGAAAAATCACATTCAAAACTATCTTTTACTTCATTGATAGTATCAAGAATCTGGCAAGCAAATTCCAACCCCTCTTCTGTATAATATTTATTACCAAACTCATCAGTATTAATCAATCCAAAAGAATCAATAACTTCATACATTCCAAGAATACCAATAGTACAATATTGCTTATCAAGTTCAACCGCGCCTTCTTGATAGTTAGGAAGTAGACCTTTTTCTATATTGCGCTCTAAAATATGACGCATACTAGTTAATGCCTTACAATCCAAAAGAACACGGTCTTTAAGAAGTTCAATATATTTCTTTTTATTGAATTTAGTCTCATACGCAATACGCATAAGATTAATTGTACTTACACGACAAGACCCAACAGACAATGCTGTACCACCAATAGAATTAACAAAAGCATCAAGCTTTTGAGTATCTGAAAGCAAACGACAGCAATTTGAAAGTACTCCTACATTATCAGACACGAAGAAATTAGAATCAGACCACTTAATGTTATGATAACAAGCCCATCGAGCAGTTTCTTCATCTTCAAATTTACCATCTTTATAAAGGAGAGAATAAGTTAAAACAGGGAAAGTGAACATGTTTTCACTACGAATATCGCTTACTACATCCATAAATAAACGTTGACACTTCATAATTTCTTCAATCTGGTCAATAGCAAAAGACCCATCTGGGAATTCCAAACCACCAAACAAAGATTCAAGATAAGGACGGTCAAAAATACTTACATTTGTAAAAGCGCACTGGTCAATTCTAAGAAATGGCTGATTTAATCTGTAAACAAATTTCTGAAAATATTGTCTTAAATAAGTCTCTGGGTCTTTAAAGTAATGCCCATTCTTTATATCCATTTTCCAGAAATAATAAGCCCAAATAATTACATTTGGTAATCCAACGGCCCGAGACTAACGGTTACTGAGGAATGAAACAAACTCAATAACATCATCAAAATATGTATCCAAATGTTTAGGAGGTTGGTTATTATACCCTCCAAGGAAAAACAACCCCTCTCTTGCCAAACGAGTTAAATCATTCGCCCAGCAATAAGGAAAATAACTTGCAGTGGCAGAATCGTTAAGATAAAAGCCCTTGCTAAATTCCTATTCTAACCAAGCCTTAGCAGTACGAAGCCCCCATTTTTTCTTAATTTCAAGGAAAATTTTATTTAACCCAAAAAGCTTATCTTCGCTTTTTCCCTTTTCGGTCATAAAAGAACGAATATCTCTATGACTAGCATTTGCGTTAGGGTCAATGGTAGCATCTGCCATTGTGCTTTGATTTACGAATTTATCTAAGAATTCTGAAAAATCTAACTAGCTAGAATGAACTCCATTAATATATTCAAAATCTTCACCATATTTCTTTTTTAAGTCTTCAAGACATCTTTCAAAATCTTTTGTTAAACGAAGTGAAATGTCCATATAAAATTTTCCTCCCTTTTAATTATTATTAATCCATTGGTTTGCTTCATTGAAAGCCATAATTTCTCCATCGACCTCAAGTAATGGAGCAGAAGCAAAACCCTTTTTAATCATTTCCTTTACATCGAAATCAGTTCTGGCTTCAAATTCAATCCCTTTTTGTTTAAGTTTCTTTTCTAAAACAATACAACGAGGGCAATTAGTAGTATACAAAACAACCATAACATCAATCTCCTTTTGTCCTTTTATGTAACATCTAAATTACCATCAGATAATTTAACTAACTAATTATATAATTTCATACAACCCCAAGTATCTGCATCTGCACTATGAGCGTTTTCTAAAGTATAGCCAAAATGTTCAAGCAAAGTCCCTAATTTATAATTAGTTACTTCTGTTTTTGGAATTAAACGTTTTGCATTTTCTAAAGTGCAACAAACAGCATGATTTGGAATCGGAATGTGATATCTTTTCAATTCTGGATAGATTACTTTATTAGCATCGTATTTAGCATTGTGAAAAATCCAAACACTATCTGTCATATAATCTTTTATTTCTTCCCATACTTCATCAAACGTAGGACAATTTTTTATAGTATCATAGGTAATACCGTTTACTTTAGATGCCCCACTTTCAATCTATGTCTATGGATTTACTAATATATATTTATCAGCAATTTTTTTACCATTTTCATATACTAAAATTGCAATACTAACAATTCTATTTTCCTTAAATCCAGTGGTTTCAGTATCTCCTATAACGAGCTTATTATAATTAGGGAGAGCCATAATTACTCTCCCTCTACAGCTTTATTAGATTCCAGAGCATTAGCTCTTGCTGCTTCAATAGTATTATTTTCATCTTTAATAGACAAAATTTTCTTCATCTTATTAAAAGCTTCTAAAATATATTTCAAAGAACCAGATAAACATACTCCCAAAGTTGCCACTGTTGAAATAACAGTGCTATATTCAGCAGGAATAGGAAGATTGTTTTTGTTTGCCCAAGGAATAATTAAAGAAGTAGAAAGTACAAGTAACATTGTACCACCCGCAAAAGCTAAAATTTTATAAAGACTGTTTATTAATCTTTGTTTTTCAAAAGTTTCTCCCGCAATTTTAATATTATAATACAAAGAGAAACTAACATTAGAAAGATATGCCATGCCAAAAATAGAAAATCCTACCAAAGCAGCTAAAAGATTTTCTAAGGCTAATTTCCAGAAATCCTACATAACTTTCTCCTTTAAATTTTAATTACCAGAACTTCCAAATCCACCAGCACCGCGCTCAGTATCAGGAAGTTCTTCTACTTGTTCAAAAGTAGTGGGAAGAACAGGAAGAATCATAGCTTGAGCAATTCTATCCCCGTGTCTAATAATTTGTGTTTCAGTACTATCATTGTGAAGAGCAACAATCCACTCACCACGATAGTCTGCATCAATTACTCCAACGCAATTTGCAGGACGCAAACCTTGCTTAGTAGCTAAACCACTACGAGCAAAGACAGCACCCCAATATCCAACAGGAATTGCAGTTGCAATACCAGTCTTTACCTTTACAGTTTCATGTGGACGAATCTTGATTCCAGCTACATCTTTCTGGATATCCCAGCTATAATAAGTATCATCAGGACAATCCGCATAAAGGTCAAAACAAGCATCTGTCTCATGCGCCTTAACAGGCATCTTAGCTGTCTTAGACAGCAACTTAATCTTTACATCCATATTTGTCAATCCTTTTTTGTCTAATTTTAATTTGTTTCTGTTTCGTCTTCTACTTCTTCTACTAATTTATCAATGTTTTCTTTAAGATATTTAGTTACATTTGCATAACCTCTATCGTTGCAATCTTCACTAAAACCTCTAAATTTTGTTCTGGCGGGAAATGCTTCTTTTACATTACCTTCGTTATCAAAATCAATACAAATACACCAGCCAAATAAATGAAGAATACTGTTAATAAACCAAAGCAAACCAGATTCACGAAACTCTTTCCATGTTTTTCTTTCAATCATATTTTTATTTCCTTATATTAAAAATGGTGGAAAGTTACCCTTCCACCATAGAGTTTTTAAAACGCTTTAAATTGTGTAGGGCTTTTGTAATTTCAGAATATTTATAGCAAAACTGTTTCTTCAACAAGAAATCGTTTTCTTGTCCAAGATATTTGGTCTTTGTTCTGCCCCTCAACACCTTGGGAAGTTTATCCATCCAAAGCATTGCTTCTTTTTTATCATTCCAAAAATCTACACACTCAGCATTTCCTTTAACTAAAATTTTATCAATAAGCTCTTTATAGAGATTAAGATATTCATGAACAGTATTATAATATTCCATAATTAAATCTCTATATGCTTCAGGACATTTTGCCAAAAAGTCATCAAATTTATCTTCGTGAATAGCATTAATAACTGCGTTAGGAGAAATATTTTTAGATAATGCTTTGTGCATTAAGACATAATCTGATGTTTTGATTTTACATCTAAAATGATTTTTATATCCATCAACCATATCAACTACCCAGCCTTCTTTTTCAGAATAAAGATAATTATCAGTATCAGCTAAAACACTAAACAAAGTAGCATTATAATACCATTGAGTCATTTTAGAATCATATTCCTCAGCCATATCACTAAGGATATCAAAAGAAACTTCCTTACCATCCTTAACATCTCTTGCCGCAAGTAAATATAATCCTTCTTGAGATTCATCATACTTAACAACAATAGGATTCTTTGGAGAAACATATTCAAAAATAAAAGTATAATCAGGATAATCCTTAATTAATTCTTTCTGCCCATCAGATAAGAGCTTATAACCCTCAGCAAGTCTCCAAGATTCAACAGGGTCTAATGCCTGAGAACCAGAACCTAAAATTCTGTCTTCCTCTGCAATATATCTGTATTGCTGATAAGAACCATCAAGCTTATTAGTAATAAAAACTGCATGAGCAAAATTATATTTAGACCTAATGTTTTTAGGAGACCAATCACCATCATCCTCTCCATAGTTCTTAAACTTTGCTAAAGATGCAAGAGCAATTTCATCGTTCTTTAAATCAAAGACACAAGAACGACATTCCCTATAAAGACCATCATATAATTCAAAGAAAGAGCTTAAATCATAATCATCAGACAATTCAATAAAACCTTTATACTTAAAAAGCACATAATGGTCATAACAAGTAATCTGAAGAGGGTCAAAAATCTTATTCAACTTTTCATTAAGTTTAGGAGTAATATTTCCCCATACTTCAAGAACTCTATCAAGCCAATCATTGAAATTGTAATTCTCAGGACAAGGTTCATTGTTAAGGAGAGTATAAGACTGAATATACTTTCTTTTAACAGTCATAACATATTCATAAAGAGGATGCCAAAGAAACTCTTTTTGAAAACGAAAATTCATCTTAAACTCTCCTTTACTAATTATTTATCTTCTAAATTATTCTTCAGAAGTTCCGCTTGCAATTTTATCACATTCATTAAACAAGAAAAGCTTATCAAAATTTTCTTTCCCCATAATCTTTTCCCATTTAGCTTTAGACTTTTCAGTTTCAAGAAAGAATGGGAGCATATGGAAATTAACATAAAACAGACATTTTAAAACATCGTCCATATTAGTAAATCCAATACAATCCAGATTCGCTAAAAGTTCATACGTCCCTACATTATGATGACTATAATATCTATAATCACCAGAACCATCTTCTTTAGGCTGTCCAGTAGTCAATTTTCCCAAATCATGAATCTGTGCCGCTCTATAAAGAATTTTATCGTCAGTTCTTTTAGAAACTTCTTCAGCACAAATTCTACAATGCTCATCCAAGGTATACTTATGATGATGAGTTTTCTGGTCAAAACCTTTCATTAAACTCATAATATAGTCATCATCAGTAGTCCAATTAGACTGCGGTACAATTACTTCAAATTGATTAAAATTCCAACCAATTAAATTAATTGTATCAAAACCTTCCTCATAAAAAGGAATTTCAAACTTACCAATCTGTCTATCAATAACTTCTTCTGGAACTGTACGAGCCCTTGCTCTATTCTGCCTTTTGCAAACAGCAATAGGAGTAGTCATAACATAAGCAATTTTGTTGACATTTTCCTTGTTGCGAACAATATCAAGCAAATTTCTACGAGATTTAACATTAATATTGGTTGCGTCAACAATGATATTCATTTTATCAATACAGTTATTAATACGACGGCGAACCTCTTTAAAGACCTCATCATTATGAGTTTGGTCGTTTACATCTCCAAAAACAGTTTCACGAATTTCATCCGACGAAACAATCATTGTAGGCTGACCCATTTTAGTCAACATATCTTTAAGATTCTGAGCAAGAGTAGATTTACCACTTGCAACAACTCCAATCATCATCATAAAATTCGTATGTTCCATTTTTATTCTCCTCACTTCATTTTAGCAAGAATATTATCAACTTTTTCGTTGAATTCTTTTACTAATTTTTCTTTATCAGTATCAGGTCTTGTTTGTCCCTCAACAGGAATCAAATCTCCTGCCCAGAACAACCACTTAGGATTAGTTTCATCTTCCGCAAATTGAACAAGACTATTATAATCAGCAGTCTGTCTTTCCTTCTTTAAAGGGTCAAACTCAACTGTAAAAATATCATTTTTGTGTTCAGTAACCCAATTCCTATAATCTTCTCTCATTTGTTTCCAATCTGGATACGAAATAATTCGATTATAGTCTAAAGTTACTTTTTCACCTTCCCATGCAGTAATGGGATTAGTAGTGATAGCATTCATTCTTTTAACAAAAGTAATAGCACTTTCTTTTGTTAAACCTTTTTTAGTGAGCTTCTTTACAGCCGCTCTACGTTCTTCTCGATTCATAGTTACTCCTTTGAATCATCTATATAATAACATAACCAAACGAAGTTGTCAAGAGGATAATAAAAATTATTCCTCTTGCACTTCATCTTTTTCTTTCCAATCTTTTAGTTGTCTGATTAAAGCTCTACGTTCTTCATCTTCTTTTCTATGAAGTACATTATACTATTCTCTAAGCTATCTATATTCCTATTTTAAAAATTCAGGTAAGAATGTCCTTTTAGTTGAAACAAAATTTGTATCAATAGAACGTCGTAAAGCTTTAGTTTGAGCTACAAGAACACACAATTTTTTAGCTCTGGTTAACAATGTATAAATCTGTTGCTGACAAAGCATCATTGGAGGAGTACTATAATCTATTACTCCAATAATTACAGGGCAACCAGAACCTTGATATTTATGAGTAGTACAAGCATATCCTAAAATCAAATGCTCTTTAACTTCTTTGTGCTTCAAAATAATTGGAGCATCACCCAAATCAAAATCAACAATCGCATTTTCATAATCAATACTTGTAACTACACCTGTCCATCCGTTATACATAGCTGTTTGTGCTCCACTTGTATCAAAAACTTTGTAATTGTTTTTAATACACATTACTTTATCGCCTTCTTGAATCCAAAAAGACCTATCATTTCCCGAAGCATCTTTCATCTTTTGAACATAAATTCTTGGACGAGATTCATTTAAATCAACAGGGTTAATTAATTTCTGAATGTCAAGATTTAAATTGTGAACACAAGCATCTCCACGTTCTTTGACAGGAGAGATAATTTGAATCTTTTCAATATCTCCATTTACAAGAGGACTCTTAAAATATTTCTCAAAATAAGCAATGGTATCTTTTCTATCATCATCTTTTTCATTTCTAATATCAAGTATCATATCTTGAAGTTCTCCTCGAATTTCAATGCCCTCATAATCAGTGTCTTGATATAATTGAATACCATTTCTTACATTATAAGCTGTAGTTAAAATACCAGAAGCCTTTGCTTGTCTATGCACTTCTTTAAGTTCAACAGTAGGAATTTCTTTACTATTAATCATATCAGCGGCTAAATTAAGAGAACCAATAGATTCAAGCTGTCCCATATCGCCAAGCATTAAAAGTTTACTGCCTGTAGGAATTGCTCTAATTAAGTCGAGGAAAATCTCTCCACCAACCATACTAACTTCATCTAAAATAATAATATCATAAGGTAGTGGATTATCTTCTCCATAAGAAAAACCACAACCACCAGTATATCCAAGAAGCCTATGAATAGTAAATCCTTCTTTACCAGTAACTTCTTGCAATCTGGCCGCCGCTTTACCACTTAAAGCACATTGAGCAAAAGTATATTCATCAAGAACAGACAAAATACCTGTAACTAACGAACTTTTACCAGAACCAGCTAAACCAGAAATTACGCAAACTTGTTTTTCAATTCCCAATTTAATACCATCAATCTGCTCTTGAGTGAATTGAAAGCCTTGTTTTGTTTCTGCCTTTTTAATCTTTTCTTCAAAATCATTAGCAACAAAATAATTATTGCCTTGAAGCAATCTTTTAAGATGATAAGCAATATCTTTCTCAAGATTCCAAAAGCTCATTAAATAAACTCTTCGACCTGATTTAGTATCACCTTCTTCAACTCGAATTAACTCTTCATTTTGAAGTTCTTTAATAGCTTTACCAACATTGTTTACAGGATTGCCCTCTTCGTCTTCTACTGTTAAACTCTGTTTTCCCCCAAGGTCTTCATATAAAGAACCCATAAGTTCACCAGCAGACACCCAAGAATGACCTTCTTCACCCTGAGCCTCAAGATACCATAGAATATAAGATTTAATTCTTTTTGTATCATAAGTCTTATATCCAGACCTTAAAGCCACTTTATCCGCAGTAAAAAATCCTACTCCTTTAATATCTTTTACTAATTGATACGGATTGTTCTTAACAACATCAATTACTTTTTGTGGAGCTTTATATTTTTCAATCAGTTTAGAAATAAAATTTGGAGAAAAACCAACCTTGTCAAGCTCTAAATATACAGTAGACATATCTTTACTGGCTTCAAATCGCTCAATAATACAGTTAGAAATATAATCTCCAATACCTTTAGCTTTCTTTAAAGTCTCTATATCATGGTCTGCAATAGCTTGTAATGGGTCATCGCATACAGCAAACAACTCATCCATTTGTCCTTCTGATAAAAAGGTTCTTAAAAAAGCTCTTTGATTCTTCTGATTAGAAAAATCAATATCTTTATTATAATAAACTAATTGATACTGAACACCATATTTAGGATGTTCAACTTCTTTACCTAACAATACATAGGCAGAATTGGGGTCAATTCCATCAGTATATTCCCCTGTAAAAGTAACTTCACCATAAACACTCATGGTAGGATTTCCTTGTTCTACTTCAAGAATATTCCAAGAAACTATTCCCCAATTTTTACCGTCTGACCCAATTCCAGCACTCGGATAGAGGGTCTTAGAATGAGACGCTTTTATCTTTATGAATTTTTCTTCGGTATCAACACTCATCGTCAACCCTCTCTACATCTATTCTGTCAGAAACCATTTCAAGGTCTCCATTATCATCAATACCTTTGATTAACTGAACAGAATGTCTATACAAACTATCTTTATACTGCCTTGGGACGAAGTTTTCTCCTCTCCTAAAACCAGTAACAAGAAGTTTAGTTCCACGTTGGAACCAAGATTTCTCAAGTACAGTTTTTGTTCCATCTTCATTCATTTGAGAAATCTGTCTATTATAAAAGTTAAATTGACCTTTATAAAATTTTATATCACAAACTCCATCAGGAGTCAATAATGTAACTGTATTTCTATTAGTATCTTTATCAAGGACAGTGCCACAAATTCTTTTAAGAACAAAACGAGCTTTTTCTTGGTCATGCCAATAATATTTATAAGCTACTTCTGGCTCTTCTGATTGTTCTTCAAAAGGTACTATACTATATTTTTCCTTGTTTACATGAGCAAGTTCATGTTCATGATAATACATGCAAAGAGAATCCATTTCCCACTTAGAAAGACTTCCAGATGCTTTTTCATCCCACACAGTTTTAAACTTTCCTTCGTTCACAGCTTCAAGCATCTTAGGGTCATTTAAGACATTATCTTTGAAATCTGCCATAAGTTTATTAAAAACTCGGTCTAAACTACCTCTTTTAACAACTCTTTGACCATCATCTCCCCAATCATAATCTTTTTTATCAACCATATCGTTGAGGAAATATTTTTCAAAATAAGGCCATGCAAATTTGTTTTCAAGTATATAATAAGCAGTACTTGCACTTTTACCTATTTGTTTATAAAAGAATTTCTTCTGGAAAACGTAATTTCTAAATCTATATAATCTTAATTCGAACTTCTTTTGATTTTCAGTTAACAAATTAAGATTGGCTAAATCTTCGATATTAGAGATGTTAAGAGACTTAACAGGACTTGAAATAAATCTAATAAAGTCTTCCATAATAGCTCTTCTATCTTTTTTCTCAAGATTATCAAAACACCGAGCTTTGATAAGAGAAATCATAGCTGTATCACCAAACTTATTTTCCTTAGATTCAGACTTGTATTTCTGCATCTTTTCATAGAAATCCCACATTGAAGAATAGGTTTGATTATCAATTATAGCTTTTGCAATAGAAGTTCCAATACCTTGAATTGGCTTTAAACCATAAACAATTTCATTTTTCTCAACGTCAGGATGGAAACCAAACCTAACACGGTTTACATCAGGTAATGCTACAGTAACACCTTCTTTTTTGATATTACCAATAGCTTTACTAATTTTACCATAGTTGGTATTTCCATCTTCACCACCAGAATCAGAAATCAAATTAGCAGTGTTCCAATAAATAACAGGATAATGATAAGCAAGGTTAGCTTCCTGTAAACCAACAATTGAGTAGGCTAATGTATGGGCCGAGTTAAACCGATACCGGCGATTCATACTGATAAGTACGTCCCATACATAATGACACAATTTAGAAGAAAGATGTTTTTCTTCTATGTTTTTATAAAATTCTTGTTGCAATTCAACATAAGCTTTAGGATTCTTTTTAGCAATACTTTTCCTAAGCTTATCAGCCCATAACAAATCAAAACCACCAATCTCAGGGTCTTGAACTGCCATCATAAAGTCTTCTTGGTTAGGTAACAAGCCATAGCTCTTCTTAGCATATTTGCAAACAACATCTTGTTCATGTTTAGTCAAACCATAATCATCCATCTCTTTATACCAAAGAGTAATATCTTTCTTATAACGACCAAAACGTTCAAGAGGTGTTTCTGCCCGTGGAGAAGGAGCCATAAGTCTCATTACCGAATTCAAAGCAGATAAATCTACCAAGCTTTCAGGTTTACCTATTGCAACAGCTTGATATCCTGTTTGTTTTTCCATCTGGAAAAATGACATAACTTTATGCTCATTAAGCATTTTCCAAATTTTTGGATTATTTCTTTCTATTTTATAAACGCCCAAATATTTTTCATAAGTAGACTTCAAATCACCCTGCCATTCAAGTCTACCATCTTCCATAAGAAGATTCATACAAACATGTTCTTTTTGAAGAGCATCAATAGAAAGTAAATCCCATTTAATAAGAGACACTTTTTCATCAGCATGTAAGTCAAACTGTGTAATAATATCTCCACTTGTTGTCTTCATTAAAGCAGCATGGTCTACAACATCTGTCGCTGAAAGAACTACACCTCCAGCATGAGAACCAACACCACTAACTAAACCTTCAATATTCTGAGCAACTTCCCAAACATCAGGATACTCATTAGTCATTAAATTAACAAACTCTTTATCAGGACGTAAATTATTTTCTTCGTCACCATAAAAACATTGTTTTAAGGTAAACTGAATACCACGTTCTTGACCAATATGTGAACTTAACATCTGTCCAATTTCAGGTGGATAACTTAAACCACGGCAAGCAGTTTGAATTGCAACTTTAGCTTTCATCGTAGAAAGTGTTTGAACTTTCATGACACGACGATTTCCTGCTCTCTGGTCATCTCCACAATACTTGCGTTGCAAATAATGAATAACATCATCACGGTAAGCATTCTCGAAATCTACGTCGATGTCTAACGGGCTAACACGTTTAGGATTAAGGAACCTCCAATGATAGCAAGGAACATCTTCTCTCAAAGGATTAACCTGAGTAATTCCCAAAATATATAAAAGAATAAATCCTAAACCTGAACCACGAGAAGGACCAACCAAAGAGCCACAAGCCCAACATGCATTTACTAAGTCACGAGTCTGTAACAAATAAGCAGACCAATGAGCATTATTAGCTTCTGAACTTGCTTTAATAGATTCAAGGCATGTTTGAATTGCATCATAAGTTTCTTTATTTGCTAATTCATCAGAATCTTTTTCAAGACGCTTAACAATTTCTCTGACAAGGTGTCTATCAGCATTGTAATCTGAATTGAAAAACCATTCCAACATGGGAATATTTTTAAAATATTTTTTAGACAGGTCTAAATCAGGCTCAGTTAAATCATCTGGTTCATAAGGAATTTCCAAGTTAGCAAACAAAGTATATTCTTGAACCATGTCATAAATTAACATGGTATTATCTAAACCTTTTTGTACAACTTCTGAGGTCAAAAATTTATCCATGTAAGAATGAATTTCTTCTTCTGACATCATATAAGTTGTAGCATAAAACTCTCCAACCTCACGTTCTTTACCGTCATCTTCATTAGATTTAAGAAAAGCTTCGTGTACTTTTCTATCTTCTTTTTTTGGATAGTGACTGTCAGTGGTGATAATATATGGAATATCAAGTTCAGCAGATAATTCTACCAAAGCTTGATTTACAATAATTTGTTCCTCACTCTTTGATGGTTGTAATTCCAAAAAGAAATTACCATGTCCAAAACATTTATCAAGCCTTTTTAACCATTTCTTAACGCCAGTGTAATCAGGCTGTAAAGGATTTTGTCTGTAAGAATCTAAAATTAATTTTGGACAACGACCACCAAGGCAAGCAGTTGAACCAATAATATGACCTCTATCAGATTCAACCACTTCAAACAAATCTTCATAATAAGTTGGAGTACGAATATTGACATAAGTAAAAGAATTATCAATCCATGCTCTTGTACTTAATTCTCTTATTTGCTTATGTCCGATGGCATCTTTAGCCAATAAAATGAAGTGATAAAAAATATATTCTTTATCTTCTTCAATACTTTTTCGATTGCAAAGATAGATTTCGTTTCCCAAAATAAGTTTATAATCTTTCCACTTATCGGGCTCTTTCTTTCGCAAATCGTCCATTTGAGTTAATGCTTCTACGTGTGCGGCAATACAGTCATGGTCTGTAATAGCAACACCTTTATGACCAAGCTCCTAAGTATATGTGAGAAGACCCTTGACAGTGTTAGTACTGTCAAGGAAACCTCTCGTATTGGAACCTATGTCTGTGTGATTATGTACACCTACAAACACGGCATTACTCTCCTTTATATTTTTGTCTCATTATATCATGTCACATTTAATTTGTCAATCTTAAAAATCTAAATCTTCTAAATCCTTATCTAACATTACTCTTCTTTTCTTAGGCTTTTCAATTTCTCCCCAATCAAAATCTGTAGTAGATTTTACATTTAAGGATGTCGTTTTAGCATTAAAAGTAGCATCAGATTTGGTCTTACTTTTTAAATCAGGAGTCTCATTTGTTTTATCCTCCATAACATCATAATATAAAATTTTAACTTCGGGATAAATCTTATCTTCCCAAGACTCTAACTAAAACTGGCAAATTAAATTCATTACCAAATTCTTTTTGTTAGCGCCAAAGGTGTGTCTATCCTTAAGAGTCATCATATCAAATTCTGTAGCAGGACAATACTTCTTAATATAAGTAATACCATTATGCTGGAATCTAATAAAACTCTTAGTTTCGCCATAGCCATTAATTTGGCTAGCATTTATATGAAGATTTGTAATCGCAAAAGTAGGAGTGGGAACAGTATTACCCCACACTTCATAATTTTCAGCTACTTCTTTTACAAATCTTACTTGCATTTCATTAGCAGGAATTTCCCAATCAACTGGATAAATAGTCTTAAGTTGGTCAAGAGGAAGCATTTCGTTGCACTTTTCAATTACTTCATCAACATTTTTCTTTTTGACGTTGATTCCTGCGGCATTTTCATGCGTATTACTCCATTGTTTCCAATGGTACAGACTATCTCTTACTCTTTCGAGCACACCCATTTCGAATTATGTATCAATAATAATTCTACTTCCTTACGGAATAGTCGTTACAGGATTGTTGTTTTAATTAATATCTTCTAAATATTTAAAATGAAAATTATTTATGGTTCTTACTTTTCGCCCTTTTCGGCAAGATTCCGATACTTTTAATCCATCTGTAGCAGTAGGACAAAAATACTACTATGCTTCTTTACAAGATTCAAAAATTTCCCGAGTTTCTACACAAACAACTTTTCTTTTTCTTGGATTGTTTTTTACAAAAGTGCTTTTAATTTTATTTGTTTTTCTTTTGTTTCTTCTGAAGGATGTTTTCTATACCTCGGATGTTTTTCTCCAGAAACCGCTTCACTAATTTTTTCTTTAGTCTCTTTAGAAAGCTTTTTTCCTTTTTGAGCATCGCTACAATGTTTATGAGCTTCCTACGACCAGTTTTTTCGAGCTTCTTTCATTTTTTCTCTTGTTTCTTTAGAAGGAGAAGAATTATTTCCTCCTAATTTTATATTATATCCATAATCTGAATTAATGGTCTAAAACTATTCAATATAAAAAGCTTCATAATAATTTGCTTCTTCTAAAGTTAAGTGTTCTTTTAAAATTACTGTGCGGAAGTTATCCCATCCATATTTTAAAATTGCATATGCAAATTTTCTTTGTCTATATTCTCCTTTGGAATTTTTGGATAAATAACCTTTGCCATTTTTCCCAATTCGCCTTTTTAGATTAGTTGTTTGTCCAATATAGCTTTTACCGTTAACTTTATTTATATGCTAATATATTAACCATTCTTGCATAATTTCCCCCTTTCTATTTACTTTATTAATTAAAACATTTCCCACGGGATTGCCTTCAACTTAATGGTCAGGTTTCCCCGTTAGCATTCATAGAACACCCCGTTGATTAGCGGAAAAGGTGTGATAGGCCAAATTGACCTTTTACTTCCAAGCCAGCTTTTTCTAAAAACTCTTTCAAGTTTTTAATATTTCCCTTATCATATCCTCGACAAGAGCCTCCAAATTCTGTTGAATTTTTTTCTTTCATTAAGACAACAGGACGTAAATATTTAGAGGCTATTTTATTTGCACAAAGTCCCGTGACAGATTTTTTATCAACTATGTCGGTACAATCAACAAATAAAATGGTATTTTTATCTAACCCTTGTTTGTCAATTTTGTCGATAATTTGCTCCATAAATTTACGAACTGCTGTATCTTGACGAGCCTTTACATTATTAGCTACTCTTGCCATTTCCCATTGGAGAGTATGTTCCTCTGGAAGAGGTTTAGGGTCAGTAGCTCTCTTTCTTCTCGGTTGATAAATAACAGTTTCTTGCTCTCCAACCATAGCCCTGAACAAATCTCTTTGCTCTTTTTCAGTACCATAACGTACTACGCCATTAATTCTTGGAGCAAGCACCCAACCAACATTTGTAATAGTTCTGCCAAAGTGAATTTCATCAGCCATTCTTTCTTGAAGCTCATTAAGGAAATCATTTTTTTGATTTTCAATCTTTAAGCCCTCAAGTACATACCACCTTGTTTCCAAATCTCTCAAATCCATACTATCTGCAATAATACCAAGAGAAACCAAATCAAGATAATCGTCAAGCCAACTATCACTACAGTGATACTTTTCGCAATAAGCTTCTGCAAATTTACGAACTACACCAACACCAGATAAAGTAGAATTAGGATACTGACCATCGGTATCATTTACAGCTACACAATAATTAACATAACTGTCTTCTTTAATTCTATCTGGTTCTTTTTCTTTAATTTCATCCGCTTCGTTCTTAGGAATCCACTTACCAGTATTAGTATCTAAATACTCAATTTCAACTAAGTGATGGTCAATAACAAGAATAGGACAATCGTAATTTTTAGTAATTTGAATTGCATCTTTGCAAAGCATTGAAGCATCAGGAATAATAATTAAACCAACATCATCTTTTGGATATTCACTTAACATCTTATAAGTTAATCCATGCTCTTTATTAAAGCTAAAAATATATTCTACTTTAGCTTCAGGATTAAAATGCTCAATGATTTTACTCATTAAAGTAGCAGATGTATATCCATCACAATCGCAATCGACCTTAATTACAATTTTCTTGTCTGTCCCAATATTGTTATGGAAAACCTAAACAGCCTTATCCATATTCTTCATCTGAAATGGGTTATTAATAACCTTATTTTTTACAGGATGAAGAAAACTTTTTACATCCTAAATATCATAGCTTTTTAAAATAGTTTCAAGAAAATCATATTCGTCATCAAAGTTATTCTAAAACTTTGTCTCCCATAGTAATTTTTCCATTAATTACCTCTTAAAAATATACTCGTAGAACTTTGCCTTTCCCCGTAAGAATAAACAGGTTTTGCCATTTTTATTAATTGATTGTAAACATCTTTCCCTTTATCAAAAGGTGAATCTTTGATATCCAACAATCCTTTTGTGTCCTTAATAAGAAAGACATTAAAGCTTAAAGCAAGTCTCTGAGCTAAAGTCCTTAATCGTTCATTGTATCTTAAATAGTTGTCATATAACAATTTGTCAGCTTTATAAACTTCTTCATATTTATCGTCAAAGTCTTTATCAAACCCTAAATAAACTGTATCTACTCCAAGTTTTTCTAAAGCTCTAATTTGCCAATCTGAAACATTAAAGCCGCAAGTTGCCACTACGCAACTTTTACCTTTAAAATAAGTGTCTGCTTTTAAAACACTCTTTTCTCCCTCAACTATAACTGCTTTTTTAAATCTTTTTATATTTTCTTTATTCTCATAAAGTCCATACAAATTTAATCCGAGAGGATGGTCAAATTCTTTGCCAGTCATAAACAAAGGCATATATTTTCTTTTAGAATCTTCTGGTTGTAAACTTCTTCGTCTAATACCAACCAAATGACCATCTATATTATAATGAGGAATAATTATATATTTTTGATATTCATACCATTCAATACCAAATTTTTCCATAGAGGGAATGCTAATCCCCTCATCAATCCAACCCTTATAAAAAGTATTACGGTCAAAATAATTAAAAAGACATTTATAATCATCATAAAACTTTGTAATTTTAGCTTCATGGAATTGTTGTCTTCTTTCAATATCTTCTGACTGTTTTACCATATCAGATAATTGCCCACGTAATTCTGGTGAAACATCATTTCCAAAGCCTACACGACTTCGAGATAATGATTTTCCAACCTTTTTTGCTATGTAAACAATTACCTTACTATAAAACTCTCCATCTTTAGCATTACGAATTCTTTTGATAAATTCAAAAAAATTCATTCGTCCACAATTCGTATAGCAGAAAAAGTCTTTGCTTTCTGTAAAGAAACATAATTTATGACTATCTCCACCATGACAAATTGTTTTAAACCAAAGACATTTTTGTTGCGTTCTTCCATCTGTAGAAGTTGAGTATAAAGGAGAACCATTTTCTTCCATGATGTTAATAACTACATCTTCTGTTACCAACTTCAACAGTTCATCTTTATCTATCATAGTCAACCTCTATTAGAAATCTATTTCTTCTTCCTCTTTTTTAGAAGATGTCTTTTGTTCTTCTTCGTCATCATCTTCTACCATTCTAAACTTTTTACTTTCAGGAGATTCTAAGAACGGGTCTTCCTCATTCTCAAGAGTCTCTTTTATTTTTCTTGCAATTTCTTCCGTGTCTTCAAAAACATCAAAAGTACCTTCTTCTTTAGCTGTCTTAGCAATATCTACAGTGTCATTTATAATTTGACCTCTAATAGCATCTTTGTCATTTGTAAAAATTACTTTCTGGTCTTCTTCAACACGAGTAAATGTTTGAGGAATATCTAAAAGTTCATAATCATAATCAGTACAAAACAAATCATGAACTCGCATTGTAGCATAATCAACATATAGCCAAATTTTACATTTGGTATATTCTCCACCACGATTCTTATATACAGAAATACATCTGTTAGGTTTATATTTCAAGAATCTATTTTTAATAATTTTTTCTAAATATTTTTCTTCTTTTTTAGATACTTCTGACACAATAGAAGCCGTGTCTACCTTATCAATAATAGACTTAGCACCACGAACAATTGTCTGGTCACGATTTTGTTCATTTTTAAAATCACCCGAAACCTGTGTCCAAGTATCTATGCTAATATCATATTTTCGAGTAAGCTCTTTTAACTTTAAACTCAAATTCGCAAGAACTTGGTCTTCACGAATTTGCATTCTTGCCTTAGCTTGAGACTGGAATTCGCTAATCAAATCAGTAGTAACATGAATGTAATCAAAGAAAACATTTCTTACCCCATGCTGAAGAACATGTTGCTCAATAATATTCTCTAAAGTCCCAATATCATAATCAGGAACATATTCAAGATAAATATGACCTTCTTCATGTAAAATCCTGATAGCTTCATCTACTCGCTCTTCTTCATCACCATAATATCTACCAGTCATAATATGCTCTTGAGGAACATCAGCAATATAAGCCCATAAAATAGGTTCAATCTCTGTAATAAGTTCCATTTCTGTTCCAATATAAAGAGCAGCGTTCTGTGTGCCGTTCGGGTTTTCTACAAATTCCATCTTATTAGAATCCCAATACTTCGGAGTAAAAGAATGACAAAGATTAGCAATTGTCAAACGGGTTTTCGATTTGTTATCGTAAAGTTTTTTATCTTTACTTCTGCAACATTACATTGCAGTCCAGCATAACTTTTCACGCTTAATGTCGATGCGTGGTGCGGCCTCGTGGTAGGATTATATCTTTTCACCTACTATGCGTTGCCCCTGACTATATTTAATATAGCCTTCGGTTCTGATTGCCTTTGTATACGGTTTTCCAGCTTAATTCCGCACTAATAATATTAAATCTTCAATCGACTTGATTTAATACGGCATTTCTAATTTGAATGAATTTTTCGTATTTACGGTCTAAAAATATATTACTGTTTAAATAAATAGAAGATAAATTAGAATAACATTTCCAACTACACCATTCAACACTATACGCATTACTTCTTTTATCTTTGCGTATTTTAGCATCAAACCAATCCATCTTGGAAATTAATTCCGTTAAAAATTCTGGCGAACCAGATGTTAAACTCATTCTACCAACTAAACCACTTTTATTTTGTTTAATCCCAACATATCCATCTCCATCGAAATATCCTCTGACAAAATCTCGAAGGAATTCATCTGGGACTTGTTCTGTTGTTGGAAATTGTAGATGCAAGCTCTTGTTTGGATAGCAACCTAATTTAATTAAATCATCATGTATCTTTTTTCTATTAATAGTAAAAGATACTTCATCATATCCATTTATATTTTTATAGCTTACTTTGGCAGAAGAATTTAAAAACTTTTTAAATTTAACTAAATGGTTAGCATCTCTTCTTTGTAATGCAATGCCAATATAATTTCTTTCTTCTCTCCGAACATATCCATCAGCATAAAGAAATCCCAACCAGTAAGCTTTATCTTCTGTGTTAATTAATGAAAAAATATCATCAATAGTTCCATTATCATTCTATTTATTTATTATAGAATAGCCCTTGTCTTTTATATATTTTCCTAAATGACCACGACTACATTGCAATTTTTTAGAAATCTAAGTTAAACTTAAATCTCCTTGTAAATATAATTTTAAACCTTCTTCATATTTTTCATTCATTTTAGAGTTTACCAACACCCGTTCCAGCCGAAGAAACAACAAATTTTCTTGGCTGAATACCTTTTGTTATGGTAGTCATATAGTTACTTGCATAAGACAAACCATAAGCAGGAGTTTTCTTCCATTCTTCTTTTTGCTTTCGAGCTTCTTCACTACCAGCTTTAACACTATCACGTCCAACTTTGGGACTATATTCCTGAGTAATATTAGACACCTTTTGTCTAAAATGATTTAAGATTTCATCAATAGTCATTTGACTAAACTGGTATCTCTGTTCATCAGCGATTTCGGGGTCCTCTTCGTTCGGGTCGAAAATTTCATCTACATCAATACCAGATTTAAGATAAGCACGAAGTAGAGAAAACTTTTTCATTTCTTGATAATTAGTATTAAAGTTTTCTGGGGTAGCTAATTCTTTAGCTTTTTCGACGTAAAGATTTCCATTATTCCTTGTATAAATATTATACAAAGATTGAAGATTATTCTTTAAATAATCATCAATAATGTATTGGTCGAGCTTTACCGCACCTTGAGAGAAAAGATTGTTTATTGCTACAAACAAAAGTTGATGGAAAGCTTCAACAAAGTCTTTTTTGTCGATTTTATTGCTTGTTAATAAAGTCGGATTCTACAGTAAACAGCCAAGAACTTCTTTAATTGCAGATTTGCTTTGATAATCTCTATAATCCGCCAAGTTAAACCTCCCATTCTTCAGGATGTTCAGACATTATTTCCTGAATATCTCTTTGTAATTCTGACAAATACATACCATCTTTCCCTCTTTGCTTTTGAACTTCTCGTCTAAAATTACAATCTCCAATAAAATCTGTATTAACAAGACCATCATCAATGATATCATCCGCAGAAATTTCTTCTTTGTGATTTCGTTTGTCTCGTTTTTCATCATCCTCTTCTTGTTTTTTAATAATTTCGGAACGAGCAACATCTATTGCTACAGGCGGTTTTGTTAATATATATTCGATAAATTCAGATTTAGTCATCCTCATCTCTTTATACTTTTGCCAGAATTCTCTTGATTCAGCAAAATAACGTACAACCATGAAGATATCTGATTCTGTTTCTATCTTGGGAGCTGGATTGTCAGCATACTCATACATATAATATAAAGTAAAAAGAATTTGAGAATTGGTCATACCATATTTTTCTTTGATTCTTTTTATATATGTTGTTATAAGAGGCGCATTCACCCACTCTCTTATACCAAGAACGTCCCAAAGATAATCAGTTAAAGTCTTATAATCTTTTGCATCTTGTGCTGGCTATTTGCCGCAAATAGGGCAATAATTTTTACCATTTACAGTAATAATTTCTTCAGTAGGAAGCATCTTACCACAAACACTACATTTTCTATTCTTCTTTGGTGGTGCTATAATCCTCACTCCTTTCTTAAAATATTAAAACGGAAAATAAAGGGGAATAGTAATTAGTTTTACTATTCCCCAATAATTGTTTATTCTACTGTAATATTATTTTCAGTACAGTAATCCTTCAAATCATCGAGAATAAGCAAAAGCATATCCAATTGAGATTCATCGCAATCTTTTACACTCTTACCCTTTCCAAGATACTCTGCAATAATCTTTTTATATTCTGTACTACCAGTATTATGAATTGCCTTTACATAACTACCGATTTCAGCAATAAGCTCATCAACGCTCTTCTTTTCATCTTCGGTTACTTCGTTATCCTTAAAAAGATTAACCTCGTTATCAACAACTGTAGCCCCGTGAGCCTTTTGTTCATCAATAGCCTTTGCCATATCATCACGCAATGCTTCATAAGTAAACGGAATGCATTCAGACATATAGGGGCTACGAGAACCAGCCTCAAGATGTTTGTTACCTCTCATCGTAAGCATAGAATGAACATTACCCTGTTCATCAGTTTCATAAGAAGCATAACCAGTTACGTCAACAAGACGAGAAACAACAAGGAATCCACGGTCGGGTACAGTAGGAATAGTCTTATCATACTTTTCACCGTTTTCCTTAATCTGCTTAGTAGTAGCATGAGAAATACAAATCAAAGTATAACCAGCTTTAACAATCTCTTGGAAAAACTTATCATATTCACGAGACAAAGCACGATAACCACGCATCTTTTCAGTCTCGTCAAGATAATCAACACCTTCTTTGTCTACGATATACTTTTCACAAAGGTCGTAGGCAATATCAATAGTATCGACAATTACCGTTTTAAAGATTGTTTCTCTATTTTCCTTTTCAGCCGCTTCTGCATCTTTAAGCAATTGCTTCTTTACTTCAAGAGCTTCTTTCCAAGTGTTAATTGGCTGTGCAATAATACCATCCAAGAAACCATAACCCTTTTCGAAACCGAGCAAAATAGGTTTGGGAAATTTACAAGCGTTTGTGGTTTTGCCGCTCTTTCTTTCTCCATAAATAAGAAAGCTCTTACCACTAAGGTCACGAGTGACCACATTAGGCTTAATGCTAAAAATATCAATACCCATTATTTGAATGTCTCCTTATTAAAAATTTTTAAATATTTTTTAGTTGTTGATTAGAAAATCAGAACGGAATGTCATCGTCATCATCAACAACAGGAGACATCTTTCCAGAACCCTTCTTACCAAAACCAGTAGGTGCAGAAGAACCACTGCTACCCTTAGAGCCTTGATATCCAGCTTCCTCAAGTTCTTTCAAACGGCTTGCTCTTTCATTGAGCATAGCCTTACACATCTGTGTGGTAATAACCATATCTTCTTGCTCATCTTCATCATAAGCAATATCACCACCTGTAAGAACCATTTCAACATAGCTCTTACCCTCAGTCACTCTCTGCTGACCAAAACCCTTAGTCTTGGGCTTTGCTTCACCCTTTTCATTGGGCTTCCAGCTAACATACATCTTAGCAGTAGCGCCCTTAACATACCCATTATCTTCAAGAGCATCAACAAAATCCTTTGGAATAATGATGTTCTTAATATCAAGGGCATTATGATAAAAGTCCATACTAATAAGATTCAAACGCTTTCTACCAGTAGGCTTCTTATCATCTTCGGGACCACGCTCTTCATCAGTAATACTCTTAATATATCCCTCGATATCAAGGTCACAAGCGAATTCATCAAAATCATTGAAAAACTGCATAGAGGCAATAGTACCTTCATGAAGCTGTTCATCAGACCCAACGTAATCATTTGCACTAAGAGAACCCACAAGCTTTACCATGGTAGCATTTTCTTTATCCTTAGTAAGAGGAACAGCCGTCTTCAACCAATTCAAAACCTTTTCATAGTTTTCGCTATCAGTTCCATCAGCCTTCTTTGCCTTAATAAAAGAGGAAAACTGTCTGGTCATTAAACTATCTTCGCCACACTGGATTTGTCCACGAATACGAATATAGTCAACGCCATTTTTGTCTACGCCCTACTTGGACTCAATATCAGCGAGATAACCCGCAAGAGTCACACTATTTGCCAATCTACGAATCTGGTCAGTATTTTTTGTAGCCATTATTTTTGTACTCCTTTAATTTTGTCTTTAAATTTTTTAGTCTTCATTTTCATTGTCATTATCATCTTCATCGTCAATAGACTTGTAATCGTTACAAGTATCGAACGTCAAAGTAACACCCAAATCTCTTCGGGCATCCTCAAGAAAAGGTTTAAGCTTTGCATACGCCGAGCACTTTACCAAGAAACGACAATCTTCACATGCGAGATTATTAACCATTTTACTATCTCCTAATTATTCAAAAAGTCAACCCACCTTGGTTGTGAATAAAATATAGCATAGTTTTTTCATCTTGTCAAGTATTTCTGAAAAATTTTTTAATCGGTTAGTCCGTTATCATCGACACCGAAACGTTTTGTCGTTCCATGTTTTGCCATAACCCAACAATTATTAAAGCTTCCTTTTTTAAGCATTATCTCAACAGAATCTCCTTCTCTCAATTCAAAAGGAGTTTGATTTTGAATCCTTGTAAATTCTGTTTCAGGCTCCCGTGGTAAAATAACATCCACAGTGCCATCACTATTAACATTAGTCACCGTAGCACTTTCAATTCTTGGCGACGTTCTTTTTATTTCTGCTGTAACACACTAAAGTATTCTTTTTAGCATTTCATCTGCATATTGGTCATAATTGTTATTTTGGTCTATCATAAATCACCATCTTATTTTCTCTCCTTTACTTTCCTTCTCAGTTGTATTAGAAGGTAAGTCAGAAGTATTACAACAACTCAATGATATTTTACCATCTTTACTATTATAAGAAATAGAAGTAATTAATAACTTCTCTCTTTGTAAAGATAAAAATTCATCTTCAACTTCACATAAATTATTCACTGTTAAAATTGGATTAAAACTAACAGAGACAGAAAATTGAACTCCAACAAAGCTTGATTTTCTCAAATAATAATTTGCTAAATCATAGGCCAAATCATCACTCCACACCTGAGAAGATGTATAAGGAGCATCCATACGTCTTCCAATACGTTCGACACAAATGGGAGAAGAGGGGTTATTGTTTGTAACTGTCGCAGTATAAATAGTAGAATCTACACTATCACCAACAACTTTTACACAGTTAACAATTTGCTCATTCTGGTATTGCAAATCCATGTTATGTAAATCTCTACTAAATTTAGGATAAGTCCAAATAATAGGTTTAACAGAGTCATCAACTGTTTCATTAATTGGATAGAAACACAAATTACCAACTGTATTATAATAATACTCAGCAGACAATTGTGTAGCTAAAGCATCCAAAATTGAGCCAAGAGTTTCTCCTTGTTCTGCTCTAATAGTTTGTTGTGTTTTTAAACCTATAAAACTTGGGTCAAAAATTGGTTCTTTATAATCTAAAATATAGCCATTGCCCAACGAAAAGTTTAAAACACCCTTAACGGCATCAATAATATTACTACCTAATTCAACTTCATAAGCCGTTTCAAGAGTTCCTGTTTTACCCTCAAAGACAGCATATTTATCAGAAAGTTGAAGTTGAATAGTTTTGTTTGAGTCATCTCTTGTTAAACTAACATCTCCTAAAATATAAACACCTTTGGGAAACCAAATAGTTGTATCTTGATATTGAATACCAACATCAAACCCAAATCTTGTATTCACCCAAATACCATCAATGTTAGGAGTATATTGACCGTTTTCATTCGCTAAAGTAACAGTTATACTTCTTCTTTGTCCATTTTGATAAGATTCAGTATAATTTAAACCATCTAAAGTAATATCACTTTCTGGAATAATATATTGAACTTGTTCATCAGGAGTAAGGACAGATAATCTATAACGAGGATGGATTACAGGTCTCTCAAGTATTCTTTTTAAGGTGTTAAAAGGGATGGCATTTTCATCTCTTAACAACACATCTCCAAAAATATTATTAGCCATATTTTCTCCTTATCTGGCACTTGAAACAATAGAAATTGAATCTACGTCTAATGCTTCTTGCCAAGAGAAAGAAATTGTTGTTTGTAAAAGATTAGATTGCATATTTATATTATAAGTAGGAGCAGAAGTTACTTGAATAACCCAAGAATTACCTTTGTAATCTTTAAGCAATTTCAAACTACCATTGTTAATAAAATCTCTCCAAGCGTTATATTTTTCTACTTCACGAGAATACATATCTTCTTTATTAACACGTTCTGTATAGCCATTTGCAGTTTTAACCCTGAAGGTTGTAATGCTTGAGCCATTTTCTTCAGTGGTAACAGCTTTTGTTTCTGAATAATCAGAAATATCTCCTAACAAACAAGTAACAGTAGAACTCATATAATCTTTCTTACCTTTAGAATATTTCGGGAATTGCCCCAAAGTATCCCATGTAGAAATACTATTATTTTGAGTTAGCTCTCCGTTATCCATATTATAACGAAGTTTCCAAATATCTCCCGTTTTGACATAAAGACCCTCAGTTTCGGTTTCTTCAATATCACAAATCGTCCAAAAATCCCACTTAGTAGGAATATAAGCGGGAGACGTTGTACCATCAAGATTTACAATGGTGTCTTCATACATTTTGTAAGAACCACTGCTTTGACGATAAGCAACTAAATAGTGATAAAATGCGTTAGCTTTAATATTATAATCCAACATACTATAATTGCCATACATATCACAAATATATGTATAAAAGCTATCTTCGGGAGCTTTCTTGTAAACAGAAAGAGCACCATTAGAACCAAGTAAACTTTGGAAATAATAAGCCAAAATTGATGTCCCAGTACCCTAATCCTTCAAATTAAATTTATTATACAAAATCAAGTCGGAGGACAAAGGAGAGGAATATGGATTAGCTTTCAATTTAGCAGTGACTTCTTTGCGAATAGTATCAGGAGATTTTGCAATATCGGTATCAATACCAACATCACGAATTTCCAACCGTGGTGCATAATAAATATAGCTATTAATATTCATTAATTATCCTCCTTTCTTTATTCTGTAACTAAAACGATAGAACAATTAACAGGGACTTCTTTAGAATTATCTACTGTTAAATTAAAGTCAAACCACCTTTGAGCAATCTAAGCCATATTAGTTTGTTTAACAGCTTGAGAATCAGGCATCCAAATATAATCTGATTCTTCTTTTCCTGACCCATTTTTAGGTCCCCAACGATATTTAACAGGACCACTAACAGTACCGCCAGTTGGGTCACTTGCAATAATTTTACCATCACCAGTTTTACCCAACTCAGTATAAGTATTACTAATATAATTATAAGCAGTATAAGTTAAAGAATTAAGGTCGGAATCGGAAAGTAAAATAGAAACTCCACCTTCAACGGTTAATTTTTTATCGGTCGTATAAGTTAAAATTTTCTTTTTATCTATTAATATCGTTGCACCATTCATCACTGAAAGATATACATAAGAAGTTTTAGAAACTATTCCTTTCTATGTTAAATCAGATTCTATATTTTGAATTTCTGTAAATCTTTTCGTTATGCTATTTTGCTAATAAACTCTATATCCATAAATAGTTTCCGAATAATTTAAAGATTCCGCCAGTGTTAAAGTATTTCCAGAATATGAATCTATCTAAATTCTTACGAGCTCTCCATTTTCTGTGTATTCTTCCTAACTGTTTTCTGTTGTTAAAAAAGTCATGAAAAGATATGGGCTATAATTTTCATAAGCAGTTGCTAGTTTCTCATTATATTCCAATGTCGTAAAAATTTTGTTTTCTGAAGTTACATTTACCGCATTAGCTAAAGTTGTATCATATTGATTAGTTGAAATAGAAGTATAAGTTTGAGAACCTATAGTTTCTCCCTCAGTTAAATCTTTATCAATTACAACATCAATAGCTTTACCTTCTTCGTCTTTGTAATCTCCACTTTCATCAAGATACAAATATTCAGTATCAACCTGAAGAATCCAGTCAGCAGAACCATCTGTATTAACAGTATATTTATATTGACCAACATAATAAGTTTTAGCTTCTTTCCCAAAAGGAGCGAAAACAATATCTTTAGTTAAAATATAAATCATATTCTAATCCATATAATCAGGTTCTTCTTTAAATTTTTCTACAAGCATGTATTTCAATGTAGTTTTGTTAGAATCGGTATATTTGTATTGAAGAGCAAATCCAAATTTATCAGGAATAGTTATATTACTTAACATGCTTTGTATATCATAACTTGTAGACTTTCCTCCATTAAAGCAAGACAAAGGCTCAGTCGAACCATTTTTAAACACTTGCATTTTAAGCATGTTGGGGTTTTTACGGATTATTTTATTTTCTTCGTCAACAAGAAGCAAATCCAATCCTCCAACTTTTACAGTATAAACATCTCCACCAAGAGATATTTCCCCTGAAGTAGAAGAAGGAAGTGGGATATAATTGTTTGCTGATTTAAGTGTGTATGCTTTATAATTAAGATTATTATAGCTATCACTCTTTAAACTACTTTCAATAACAAGTTCTCCTGTTTCTTTATTATAAGAAAGCAATTTTTTATATTCATCAGCAGAATTTTCATCTGAGAAAATAGAAAGATAAATTGAACGTCTATCAAGCTATCCATTATTTAAAGAAGCTGATGAACCAATTTCATCCTTAGTAACCTTATCATAATAAACATAATGGTCAAAAGATGTAACAGGTGTGTCAATTTTCTCTTCTACAACAATTTTAGTAGAAGACATTGTATAACTACTTAAAGTATAATATACAATTTTACCAGCGCTGTCTTTTATTGGAGTTGCTTCATCGGAATATAAAACTATAGAAATTCCATCTGGATAAAGTGGAATAGCATCTGAAAGTGCTTGGTTATCTTGTCTGGTATATAAAGTAGAATAAAGCTCATTGTAAAGAACTGTGTCTACCTGATTCAAGTAAAATTGTGTATAGCTAGCATGGGCAACTTCCATTAAAGTTTTTAAATCTGTCCCAGCAATATTATTAAAGAAACCTACCTTATTATTAGAAGTTATATATGGAAATCTAAATCTTGTGAAGAAAGAAAACACTTCTGGAATCTAAATAGGAGTATTATTTGCGTCTGCAACTTGAGTATAGTTTAATACCCTTCCAGAAGTTGTATCTGCATAATAATATTTTGAATTATTACTTAAATACACATCATTAGAAGTAATTGTTTTTTCTGTTCCTTTATCTGTAGAAATAACATAAACAGGGCTAACAACTTCAAGTTTAATAGCTTGTTCATCACAAATTAAAGAATTAGCTAAAGGAACTACCGAACTATAAACTGCATATTCAATATAAAAAGTGTCTTCTTCACTGTACGCTTTACCATATTTGTCATGTATTGTAATTCTAACTTTGTAGAAATTGTTTGTTTCAAAACCTTTAAAATTCCATTCAAGAGAAGAATCGTAAATATCATCAGATTCAGCAATTAAAGTTTCATTATTGTAATTATCAATAGAATATAAATAATAATGATAATATTTAATTTCAACATTATTTGCAGAATCCCATGTACCCAAAAAGGCAACATCTCTCCATGGTGCAGGAACAGACTAGTCAATACTTATATACGGAATATTTTCCAAATCCAATTCACGATAATCTTTATATTTAATCCCCAATGTTGGAGCTTGTCGAGCATACAAAACAGCATTTGGAATAGAATCCATAAAATCAGTATAAACTGTATAATCAGTTTGAGGAATAATTGTTTGTTGAATATCGCCTGTGCTTTGACTTGCAATTTTGCATCTCTTTTTTAATAACCATTGAGTATTATCAAGCTTATTAAAAGTAATATCTGTTTTCTTTCCAGCAACATACTATCCTAAATCACTAATCTTTTGTTCTATATTTAAACGAACACCATTTTCCCAAACAATTTGAGGAGGATTTAAAGCGTCTGATTTAATATTTATATTTGGCTGGATAAAAATTTGATGGTCTGCTTCACTATTCCAATAAGAAGTCATTATTTTAAAATTTGGATTTGTAATAGCCGTGCCACCAACTTTTCTCTCAGCCGAACTATGATAAGCCTTTTGAGACCAATCAGAAGAGCTAGAAGTTAAATCTTTAATCCAAAGTTTATAAGTATCTCCATTTTTAGGAACAGTGGTAAAACCTTCTTGTAATCTAATTTCACCAGTTTCTTGTCCATATCCAATAATTTTTCTTTTTACGTTGTCATTATTATTTAACGAAATATAATTACCCAATTCAATATCATCATTAGGCTCAACATAAAAATTATTTAAAGTATGCTAATCAGAAACATTATAAAGTGTAAATGTTTTCCCGTTAGTGTAATTATATGTAAAAGACTCGGTTAGTTCAATTTTTATAACATCTTTATCCCAACCCAAATCTGTATAAACCCAGTTAATTTGTCTACGTTCTCTATAAGGCCAAGTAGTAGGATAAGCCAAATTATCTTCATTTGGAAGAGTGATAGTCATCATACCATCATTTTTGCTTGAAGCAGAAATTTCTATCCATCTATCATATTTAAGCTGGTCTTTAACAACTTGTTTATCAGATTCTTTACTAATATTACTTAAATCAACCCAAATAACAGATGTCGTGGAACCAACAGTAAAGCCAGAGCAAACTAAAGTTGTAGGGTCTTCATCTGCTGTTCTTGGAGAATGGTTTTCATACATTCTAATATTCCACTAATAATCTTTACCATTTTGTAAAGTTTGTCCATCTTCACATTTAGCAGTTGTGGTTAAACCTTTTTTTCCTTCCTCAACAAAAGTGACCTAATCACCAGATTTAGGAACAGTTAAAGTCAGAGAAAGCTATTCTTTATTCCTAATTTCTTGTCCAAGTGCTTGAGAAGGCTAATTAAGAATCGTTGTAGCTCCATCTCCTGACAAAATATTGACAGAATATGCTTTTACTGATGTTCCAAGTGTATTAACCTGAGCCTAAAATGGATTCCGAGAGGTAGATAAAATATCTATTTCATTCAGGTTTGGACTCAGCGAAGATGCTTTATATATCATTTCTTTTAACTCCTTTCATTATGTTTTTCGTCTAAGGGATGAGGTGTGGCGAGTTTTTGTTCCACACCACACCCCTTTTTTTCATGCTCTTATTATAAGCTATTTTTATTTAATTGTCAATAAACTTTTCCAAATTTTTGCCTCTTTTTTTGAGGATTTTATTTGGAATAAATTTATCCTCTTGTTTTACGAGTTACATTCCATCTTGAGCCCATTGCAGTTGTTACTCCACTCCAGAACTTAGCAGGGTCATTGACTCCTTCAAGTACAACATCACCCTGAACAATATACTGTGTACCACAATTATTGTCAGTTCCAGTACGCTCCATCTCAGGAAGTCTCGTAGTTGCCATGTTGCGTAACAAATTATAAGCTTGGTCGTTATTTAAAACATATTCAGGCTTAGAATGTGTGCCATGCAACATTGCAAGTCCTGTATAGGTTACAGGTCCTTCTTCAATACCAGAAGCATAAGGAGTTACAGTAAATCCAGACTTGTTGGTGTTGGGGTGTAACTTTAACCACTGGTCATACAATTGCTGGTTTGTAGGCCATTTACTTGTATCTTGTCCAGCAGCTTTCGCTTGCTTAAGTTTTGCAGTTCTTTGGTCAGCCAAACGCCAGAATTCATCAGAAGTCTTGGCATTAAGCATCGCAGTACCAATATCAGTCCCACCCCAAGAAGAGCTACTTGCACTACCACCCTGAGAAGGTTTAACAATCGTAGAAGTATTTTTATTAGGTCCACTTGAACTACTACCAGAATTGTTTCTGCTAGAACTACCACTGGAATTACTTGAAGAAGGAACTCTGTTTGGAGTGCTATTGGAAGAATTGTTTCTTCCTTGTCCAGCCAACCATTGCTGATAAAGTTCATTGTTACTTTGATATCTAAACTTATTACCAGCTTTATCATAACCATAACCACTGCCATCAAGAGTAATGCCCATTCTGCGAGCTTTTTCATCACGATAAGCAGCCCATCTCTTAAATTCTCCTTCATCCCTTGCAGCTAACATCTTCGCAGCATAGTCTGTATTCATATCAAGGTCAGAAAAATCATAAGTGTTCAAGTCATCTTCATCAATGTAACCGTTTTGGTTATTGTTCTTATTATAGAAATCAGAAGTATCCAATAATTCAAGTCTCTGTCTACGCAATTCTGCCAATTGTTCATTAGCTTGACGATAAGGTGTGAGCAAATTGTCTTGGAATATCGTAGTATAATTCTTGTAATTTTGTTGAATATTAGAATTAAACTTTTGCATATCCGCTGTGATACGAGCACGAATCTCTTCTTCAGAGTTCGCATTCATAAGCTCTTTCAGAATACGTTCATTCTCAAGACGTTCATACTCTTTATAATCCCATTCAAGTTGCTCAAGATATTTGTCCCAAGCATCTATACGGTCTTGTAGAATTTGTTGCTCTGCATCTTTCGTATTGTTAAGGTCATCGAGGCGGTCTTGTTTATAGAAATCATCAAGGTCTTTTTGTGCTTCGCGCAATTTTGTTGGGTTCGACTCATAGACCCAGCCAAGGCCCTAACGATAAACTCTCTCCTTCTCTTTATTGGCGTTCTTTTTAGCCAAAAGAAGATTTTCAAGTTCTATCGCCCTTTCACGCTCTTTGTTGGCATCTTCCAAAGGCTTTATTTCATCTTCATAAGCTTTCTCAATAGCATCAATAGCGTCTTGCAGTTCATCCTTATAAAGATTAATTCTATAAACAATTGCATCATACTGCTTTTCTTGAAGCTCAGTCTTATCTTCCAAAGCATTTATTTTGGCTTCGTGCAAAGCAACCGTAGCTTCATTCAAACCATCAACAAGGTCTTTAATTTGTTCATCCGTTAAATCAGATACATCTTCCAATGCTTTCTGATAAACACTAACTTGATTTTGTAACAAAGTACTTCTACTTGCATAATAGCTTTCAATATCAGAAATTCTAATCCATTCTTGAGGTTTGGAATCTTCAAGAAGTTGTAATTTATTAGAAAGTTCTTCAATTTGTGCAGAAGTTCTATTAACAACATATTCAGTCTTGGAATCAATTAAATCAAGATATTCTTGCTGTGCTTCACGATAAGCCTTAGAATAATCACTGTTGCCAAATGCAACATAAGCACGAGCGTCCATTTCGCTCATGCCCTCGGTCATATAACCATAAACAGCTTGACTAAAATTAAATTGAATAGAAGCTTTAACAGCTTCAATCTGTTTATCAATTTCTGCAAGAGAAGCGTTCATAGCTGCATCATAAGCAGAGCTATTACTCCATGCACTTCCCTTCACATAATCAAGTTCACGGTCACTTAACTTCTGTTGCCATTCAGAAACTTCTTTGCGCAAATCAATCTCGTCTTGAAGCAAACTATTAAGGTCTTTCTGATTCTCAAGAAGTTCTTCATAAGTATCAGAAGTTTTAACCAATTCTTTTTTCATTGCAATCAAAGAATTAATAGACGCACCATACAATTCAAGAATTTTATACTTATCTTCAACCTCTTCATCATCAAGATTGTTGATAGCTTTTTGATTCTCAATGTAATTCTTTTCAGCATCTAATCTTTCTTCTTCTGTGAGATTAGTATTTTGCATCATGCCTTCATAATAAGCCGCTAACTTTTCAAGACTTGCTCTCTTCTTCTCAAAATATTCAGTATAACCAGTAGGAGTCAAAGTATTTTCATCAAATACCTTCATAGCTTCCCACTCTTTGTCGATTAAGGAATCATAGGCTTTGAGGAGGTCGAGAATTCCATCTTTAGCATCTTTAGCAGACTTGCCCAAATCTTTCATTGGGTTTCTATAGCCTTTTTTCCAACTACTTTGAGTTAACTTTCCAGAATCAAGCATATCTTGAATTTGATATCCAATATGTTCCCAAGCAGCAATTTCACCTTCGTCGAAGTGTAATTGTCCATCATCTCCAACATGAGTCTTACCAATCCACTCCCGTGTTTTTGCATCATAAGTCATACCGCCAGATAATTTATCAATCTACTCTTGCAAAGTATTCATTTTTTCTATTCTTTGCTCTTCGTTAAGGGTAATTGTTTTAGTTTCTACTTTTCCTTCATACTTTTGAGCCTTTTGATTACCAAAATTAACTTTACTTTTAGCTTCTTGATATTGTTCAGGAGTAATCTCTCCCATTTTCGCTTGATTATAAAGCGCCCACATCCGTGCAACATATTCAAGATTATTAGCTTGATTAATTAAAGCATCGCTTTCTTTTTGCAAAGCATCAATTTTTAAATTTGCGGAAGTAACAGTTGCATCAGCAACCTCTTGATAAGTATTACCAGCCGCTAATTGAGCATATTGATTTTGAAGAGAGGCTAAAGTGTTTTTCTTTTCAGCAATTGTTGCCTATATACTAGCTTGAACTGCTAACAATCTTGCTCTTGCCATTGTCTCTTCAGCATCAGATTTTAATTTAATAGAATCTCCTTCGAAATCTAAAACATTGATATAATCTTCATTTGCCGCTAAGAGGTCCAAAGTAGTCTCCAAACTTAAATGACCCGAAGCATTTTGTTCTTCTCGTGCGGAAGACAAAGACTCAAAAATTTCGTCAACGCTTTCTAACGATTCCTTTAATTCAGAAAAAGTATTAATAATACCATCTTCACCAAAATCCATTCCAGCGAAAAGATTTTCAAGGTCATAGGACACAGATTTTATATCATAGTTTAAATGGTCTTTTATAGGACCAAGATTAAGTTCTTCTTTTACGCCATTATTAATAGCTTCATTAAAATGCTTTCCAAAATAAGTTCCTGCTTCCTCAAAATCTAATTGCATAGCATCATCTATTATTTTTTGAGAATTTAGGACAGAATTCCAAGTTTCTTCATCATAGTCAGAAAAAGTTTCTGCAATAGCAGCCTTGTTATCAAATCTAGCTCCACTTCGCCACATCCAAGCCGCTTTACGATAAAGAGCAGTATTTCCATTTTCATCTAATGAATCACGTTCAGTCATTCGTTGTGATGCCTATTGTCTTAAATAGGAATCTTTGCCAGAATAATACTCACCATTAACCATATTCATCATTAAATCAGGATTATAAACAGCATTCTGTCCAAGCCAACCATTTTGAGCCAAATTAAAAGCTCTTTCATACTGGTCTTGGGTCATACCATTAACAGCTTTTGTAAACTCTTCCGAAACCTTATTTCCAACAGTATCAGCATCTAATCCCATAGCTTCAAGTAACTTATCAGTAGAAGAAGCAACAGAAACAGATTCTACGCCCTTAAATTCAGCATTAATCTTATAACCCATGGTAATAAGAAATGTTTTAGCGTCAGCAGATAATTCGCCATTTTCATCAAGAAGAGCTTCAACCAATTGTTTCATCATCTTCTTTTTAGCTTCATCAGAAGCACCAACAGTAGTAAATTCACCTGTGCCATAATACAAATCAACGATAATTGGGTTATCTTTGACTAATTCAGTCATCTGTTGAGAAATGGATAAAATCTAAGTTTTAAATTCATCCATGTTAGTATATTCAACGTCTTCTCCGCGAATCTTTACCATAGCATTAATGAATGTTTGCTCGTCATCGTCCATAGCTCCAATTGTAGAACTAAGCCCAGAGAACTTGTATCCAACATCAACTATACCATCAGCAGTTGCAGCATAATCAATTAAAGCATCTGTATATTCTAACACTTGCTGTTTAGAGTCATGCACTACTTTCTGATATGCTTCTTGTTCCTTCTTTAACTCTTGAAGTTCAGCGTAAGCTTTTTCATATTCTTCTGTTCCTTTACCTAAAGAATTAACATAGTCTTCCTGTTCTTTTACTTTGGTATTTAAACCTTTAATTACAGCATCATCAGAAAAGCCAGAAGTAGAAGTTACTTCATCACCCAACTTATCTCCTGCTTTGGAAATATTTTTAACAGCATCATCCCATTGTTGACCAAAAACACTTAAGTCAGAATCAGTGGGACTTATCCATTGATGAACCCAATTGTAGAATCCACCACCATTGTCAAAGAATTTTGCAGTTGCCGTCTCTTTTAAAGACTATACCATTTCATCAACTGCTTCAGTTACTTCTCCAACTTTACCAGCAAGACCATCAGGACCAACTAATTTATTTCCATATTCATCTGTGCGAACTATTAAATTAGGGAAAGCTTCAGCTAATTTATTAGATAAATCTAAAAATTGTTGATATTCTTCACTTGTAAGAGAAACATTATTACCTAAATAATCTACCCCCTTAGCAAGTTTATCATATTCAACGGTATTTGCAGAAGAAGATAAAGCATTACTATATTCTTCAGAAGCTTCATTATAAGCCTCTTGCAAATTCTTTTTGGAATTTTCAATACCCTTCATAATGCCAGCAACTACTGCTGCACCAACCATTATTCCTAATCCTGCTAAGGATGAAGGTTTTATTGTAGTTGTAAATTCTTTCCATGCACCACTTAACCGCGCACTTAATTGTTCATTTGCTTCTCCGCCCAACATTTTAGTAAGTTCTTTGTTAAATAAGAAACTCTTTCTAGCTTTTACAAGAGCATTGCCAAATTCTTCTCCAAATTTAGAAAGTGTTTTACCGCCAAGAGAGCCGCCTAAAAGCATTCCAATTGTTTGCCCTCCTGTACCGCCAATGGTTTTACCTATCGAAGAACCCATCCAAGTGCCACCAAGCATACCAAGTAAACCACCAACACCAGAAGCCACCATTCCAATACCTGTTTGTTTAGAAGACTAACCCACATTAGTACCCATTTGATTAATTGTGCGTCTGTAATTTGGGTCAGCATTTTTATTATTTAAAGCTCCACGAGCAAAATAATCTCTCTTCCGAGCATCATATCTAGCAGAATCAGCTTGATACTATTCTTCAGAATAATTTAATTCTGCATATTTTCTCTCTTTAGCTTCTTCAAGTTTCCTAGAAGCATCTTCTTCATTTTTATATTGTTCTTCTAACTTTCTTATGGCAACAACATTTTTAAATCTTGCATCATATTCATCTTGCAAAACATTTAACTCTTCTTCTTTTAAACTAGATACTAATTTAGTTTTGGTAGTATCGTCTAACAATGCTATTGTTTCTTCAGAAATATTACCATTTAACAATTCTTCGGCAATGCGTTTTCTATCAGTAGCTTCTTGAGCCAAAAAAGTAGATTGAATAATTTTATAAGTGGCTTTTTCTTCATCAGTCAAAGCAACAGCAGCACGATTCAAAGCGCTACTATAAACTTCCCCAGCAACACTATCCATACCAGTAGAAGTTTCTGCCCACATTCTACTCCAAGCAGATTTCGCATATTCAGCATCAGCACTTTGATTTGCAGTGCCACTAAACACTTGCCCCATATTGCCTAAGAAACCAGCAACTTTGCCAGCCCCACCGACAACACCAGACATAAGTGTTCCTTTTCCCACAATTCCAGCAGCCGCTATCAAAGCAGCTCCAAACAATGTTAAATTATCAGCTACAGCCGCCAAACCATTATAAACAGTTTCAAGCACACCACTACTGTTAAGCATTAAAGCCCACTTTTCTAAGCTGGCAGTTAAACGCTTTTGAGCAGCTTCAACTCCACTTGTATAAGCTTCCATTTTCTTAGCAGCAGTGCCAGCAGATTCAGCAGCAATCTTTTCATATTTAGCTACCAAATCCATATTCTCCATAAGAATTAAGAAGTTTTCACGCTGTCTCGTACCAGCCACAGCAGTAGCAATACCAGACTTTTGAACATCACTAAAGGATGTCCATTTTTCAGAAATATCGTCAATGATATCATCAACATCTCTGAAATTATCAATAGAATCTCTAACACTAATACCAACAGCTTTTAATACCTGTTCAATTTCGTTCAGGTTAGAGAAATCTTCTTGAGATAATCCTTCTTTTTCAGCTTCCTCTTGAGAAACTTCAAATTTTGTTGCGGCAATTTTTTGGAAACGTGAATACAGGGTCTTGAAGCTCTCACCAACAGTTTCAGGGGTCTTCTGAGAAACTTCCGAAACTGTAGTAATCATTGCCATGTATCTGTCCAAACTGGAACCCGCTAATTGCGCTGAGACGTTCGCACGACTCATTGCAGCAGCTAAGTCACCAGCACTAATAGCCGCCGCCATATCAACTGCGTTATGTTTACATATAATCGGCTTTATTATATGCGGTTTGTTAACCCACTCCCTTTCAGGACGTGACCAGACTATTTCTTCACCCTAAAATTAGGGGCAAACCATTTCGAGCAATCGTTAGCCTTATTGCTCTATCTTTCTTTCAAAAGATAGTCGTTGAAAGCTATAAGTAAATATACTTATATACTTGCATGAACTTCCATTTACAAATACTTAGGATTTAACCATATATTTATCCTTGCGTTTTTTCTACTTTCGTCCCATCACGCTTATCTTCACAGATTACGTTGTGGTGCAAGGCTTTAGGAATTACCTGCTTTTAGGTTTGTGTCCTATGCCAATCACTTGACATACGCTGCATTTTGTTACAGTTAATTTATCGACAACTTCTCCAACTTCGTCAACAGAAAGTTTCCAACCCTTAAGAACAGAAATTAAATATTCCGTAGCTTTAGCAGAATCAATCATACCAAGAACACTAAGATTCATGGAATTTTCAACAAGTTGAGAAGCTTCTTGTCCTTCGTAACCAGCACGGAGCCAGTCGTTAGCTGCTGTAGCAACTTCCTCTGTACTCTTACCAACTTTACGAGCTAATGTGTTAAAATCAAGCATCATGCTTTGAATCTCTTTATAGCTATAACCACTGGCAATCTATAAGTCAACCATTACAGCATTAAGAGATTTAGCACTTGTCATGATTTGATTAAACATATTTCTAACGGTCATTGCCAATTGATTAGCAATAACATCAATACTTACCAATCTTGCAAAACTGTTAGTAAACGTCTTTCCTATAGTTTCAAGAACGCCTCTTTGCTCTTTGTAAGTAGCATTAATTTTAGCAAGCTTAACTTGATGTTGAGCTTGTAAATTAGCTTCCTATTGTTCAAGCTTATTAATAGCTTCTTGACTATAGCCCATTTCCTTAAGTTCTTTAACTCTTTCTGCATATACAGTACCTTGTTGCTTTAATAAGGTCAGCTATTCACTTAAAGCAGTGCGAATATTTTGTTGCTCAAGCTTTTCATATCCAGAAGAATTATTAACTTTTAAATCAGTTCTTTGAAGTTCTTCTTGTAACTTCATCTATTGCTTAAGATTATTAAGATAATCTTTAATATCTTTATTACCTTGAGAAGTTTGAGTGCCAGTATTTCTATTTATTCTATCAGTAATAAATTGAGGTCTATTTATTTGTTTACCATCTTGATAATAACCTGTTGTGGCAAATTCGGTTTCAGCAAGAATTTTATCCTGTTGAATACCTTGTCCTTTAGACCCTCTTTCAAGACCTTCAGCAACCATTGCCATAGAAGCGGCTTTGCCCTTAGTTGTTTCAACAAAAGATTGTCCATCCTTAGTAAAACTTCTAATAATTTGCACAAAAGAACGTGCAAAAGCTTCTACGCGAGCTTCACCATCTTCAATAATAGCAGAGATATCACCAGCCCCAGTATTTTTATCAAAACCTTCAAAACCAAGTTCAGCAACTCTGGTCTTTAATTCACTTGACAAATCATCAAAAGATTTGCCCTGCGATTGAGCTTGTTTTAACTTTTCAACTACTTGACTATATTCGGACTCAGCCATTCTAAGATAAGTACTTGCTTGTAAAACACGAGCGGCACGCATCCGTGGGTCATCTTCTCCACCACTATTAGAGAATTTCCAGTCTGCAACAGTTACATCTGCATATTTACCATTAACTTTTTGACCAAAAGTCAAAGCATCCGCAGTACCAGCAAAAGCACGATTACCAATAACTCCCCCAAGCTTAAGTTCTTTAAGCGTGGAACTATTCATTGCCCCAGATTTTCTTGCTGCATCAACTACATCACGAGCACGATTTTCTTGACGTTGCAAATCTTCTGAAGTTACAGATAAACCAGCACCACCAAGCTGAGGAGATTTCCTAACTTCATCGACCAAAGTTTGCATAAACTCTTCGGATAATTCATCTGTCTTACTATTAATATTTTCAACAATAGCATGAGCAAATGTACCCAAAGCAGAAGCTTTATTACCAGATTGCGTTGTGTTCGGGAATTTGCTATAATCTTCATAAGGAGCAGTAGTTACCTAAGTAACCGACTTAAGATTACCACCTTCAGAAGAATAGGTTTTATCACCGACTTTCATTGTTCTGGAATGACCTTCACCAAGTTCACTTACAACGTCAGCCGCAATAAATTTAGCCCATTCGCCACTTGCATCTTTCAAATTAGCAGCTTTATCAATAGAATTAGTCTAAGAAGCTGTCTGGTTTGTTTGCGCAACAGGAGCATTTGCTTTTACTTCAGTAGCACCGTTTACATCAATACTACCAGTATTAACAACAACTTTACCATTCTGAGCATTAACAATAACATTGCCTTTAGCATTGATAATAGAGCCTTCAACGGTTTCTTCTGTACCATCTTCAGAAACTTTTACCCATTCACCATTACCATTAAGATAAGTCTTATCTTTTCTTAATTCACCATTAACCGTGCGATAAGGGTCTAATGCTTTAGAATAATTCGTGGCATCTTTAAGTGATAACCCCATTGGCTTAAGATAAGCTTCAAAGCTATTAAAAGCCTCAATAAGATTGTCCATTGTAGCACCCTTAAAGGATACAAACTTGCCATTTTCATCAACAGAAGCGACACCCATCTTTGTAAGAGCGTCAATCTAAGCTTTATTTCCACCAGCGATTATTTGAGAAGCAACAGTTTCAAACTGCTTGCCATTCATTATTTCATCAAGGACATTAAGATTTTTAGCAATAGTTAAAAAGCCTTTTTGGTCATCAGTGTCAGCAAAACGACCTTCATGAATAGCGCTAACCAAGTCTTTAACAGCTAATAAAGCTTGGTCTTCGCTCATTCCTTCTTTACCAATTAATCTGGCATAAATCTTTTTAGAAGAAATGGCATCTTGCTCAAAAGATTCCATTGTAGCTCTAATAAGAGCAGATTGTACAGCAGAAGTTGCGCCATTGTTATCTGCAAATCCTGTTTTGTACATAGATTCTCTTGTTTTAGTAGCCGCATCAGAGAACAGTCCAACATTTTCGAAAGCCATCTTAGCTTGTTCAGAAGCATCTTTATTTATCCATTTTCTAGACAAATCCTGAGCAATCTTATTCCAGTTATCATCTATATCGACTTTTTTATTTTGAGCTTTTTGCTTTTGAATTTGGTTCATAATACTTGCAACAGTATCATTATATTTCAAAATATAATCTTCTGCAAGTTTTTCATCTTCACCATATTGTTCATATACCTTAAGAGCCATGCGGAATTTGTCACCGTCAAAGTCTCCACGGAACAATTCAGCCAAACCAGCACTAACTCTAATTGTATCTCCAGCAGATTCATCCAAACCAAGTCTTGCAGTATATCCTTCCATACCTTGAGTATAAGGATAACGACCAACTTCAGTAGTGAAAGTATTATTACCGCTCTTTATTTCTCCAATAATAGCACCAATAATTTCTTCTTCGATTTGATTTAAATCCTCTTCGGAGAGTTTATTAGTAAATTTTCCATCTTCAAACCGAGACTTTAAGGACATAGCAGTAATAGCTCTTTGTCCACTCTCTTTAGTAGACTTTGCCCCTAATGTACTAAACAGTCTATTAACATTTTCAAGTCTATCCTATTTAGTAGCAGAAGCAGCACTACTCATTAACTCTTTTAATCTCTTAGAGGAAATATATACCGTATTAGCTTGTTCATCAGTTAAATCAGCAAGCTTGGAAGTACCAGCCGCAACAGAAAAAGCAGAGTAAGGCACAAAATTATGGGTAGCTTGTTTTACCAACTCGGAATCTTTTGTATTACCAAGCTTATGATAAACATCAGCCGCATATTGCTTTGCTTTTTCAAAAGCTTCTTGGGATTCTGTAGCAGCTTGCAGTAATGCAGAGTTAGCACTATCAATAGCGCCAGAATAATATTCTCCATCAGGAGACATGGCTGCACCAGCATCTCCAAGCAAATATTTCTTTCCACCAATAGCAGAATCAGAAAGATTTAATACAATATTACCACGAGCATAAGCTTCACCCTCAGAACCTTCTAAAGCAGAAAGTTCTTTTTGAAGTTGACGTGCTCTTTCCATAGCGAAGTTTTGATATTCCTCCGCACTGATTTTACCAGAATGTCTTAAAGCATTGATATCAGTTAAAATATCCGAGTAAACCTAATCACCAGCTTGAAGAACTACTTGACCATCTTGAACTCTAAATTCAACATCTTTGGTTCCTTTAGCAGTGGTATAATCTGTAACATTATTAAGAGATTTGTTAGCCGCAATTAAATTCTTACGAACTTTTTGAGCCTCTAAACCTTTTTTGCCATATGTATTATCTTGTTTTTCTTGTTGAGCTTTTAAACTCTTCAAACCAGCAAGAACTTTTTCTCTATCTTTAAGGTCGCTTTGACCAGCAGCAGATTTAGTAATATAATCTAAACTTCTTTGTCTTGCATTTCTTACTTTCCAGTCATCAGTAACACGTCCATCTCTTTCAAGTGTATCTGCACTACCATAGCCAGAAGCATTAGAATACGGGTAAATATTATGCTGTCCAATACCAAGAGAAGCTAATCCTTTAATAGAATCATATATTGCTTGTGCTTCAGAAGCACTCTTACCAATCCGCTCAAAAATTGCCAAAGCAGATTGTTCAATTCCTTTAAAAGAAGCTAATGTTTCCTCTTGATTGGCAAAAACATCTTCGCCTCTCTTATTTGTAACAACACCGTTCTTTTCATCAGTAATATCAACAAGTAATTTCTTTTCTTCTCCATTCTCTCCTGTTACAGTTTGAATTTCAAACATCTTCTGAAGAAGAGGGGGTAAATTACTATAAATGTTTTCAAGAGAAGAGCCTTGTTCTAAAGCCTTATCAATAATGGTATTTATTTGACCCATGAATTCAGAATAATAATTACGTTCTTTTACATCATCATTAAGTAAAGTCAAATAATCAGCATCAGCAATAGCATTCTTACCTCTTGCAGCCCAAAACTGTTTAACAAAATCAGCTTTGCTTACTCCGTGTTGTTTTTCTGCATCAGCAGTTAAACGTCTACCACCCTCATCAACAAGCTTTACACCTTGTTCAACTTGTCTAAGTCTGTCAACCAGTAATTTCCAACCATTATCAGTTTTCTCAAGACCAACCAATAAATCTCCCTCGTTTACAGAGAAATCTTTAGAGAACATCTTAAATTGGTCTTTACCAACTGTTTGATTAATATCAATAACTGAACCAGTTTGATAATCATCAGAAGCAAGACTATCAATATCTACACCAAACTGATTTAAGAAATCTAAAACAATATCTTCAGTATTAGTAGCTTTAGAAACATTTCTTTGAATACTTTCAGTTTCATCAATAATCTTATCTGTAACCAAAGCAACATCGGTCATATCTTTCAACATAGAATCTATTCTATGTGTATAATCTTTATCGCTTTCACCAGCCATTTGAGGATTGAAAGATTGATAATACGCTCTTTCAGCTTCATCAAATTCTTTTTGAGTTAAACCATAACTCTTATATCTCTTATGTGTAATATCTGTTCTATCAATACCAGCATCCAAAGCTTGCTGAGTAGTAGTAACAACTTGACTCATGGCATCAGAAGATGCTTCTCTACTCGCAAGAGCTTTTTCAGATAATCTTAAAGTGTCAAAAGCTTGAGATAAACTTCTCTGAGTTGCGTCTATTCCTTGACCAAAAGGAACATACTGTCTCGAAGATACAGTGTAATTTTTACCAAGAGCAAACTTTCCTTCTGATTCACCAGTATAATCACTTGGCATTACTGCTCCAATTTCTTTAGCGGCTTTTCTATAATATTTAAAAGCATCACTGGTCATAATGAATTTAACTAATTCATCAGCAATAGTATTAGGGTCTAAATTTTCTTTCATAGCCAACGCCCAAGCGTTAGCCATGGCATCAGTTAATTCTTTACTTGGGTCAAAAGCATTATAATTGGCTTTATATCCCTCGTTATTTCCAGTAAAGTAATCACTTAATGCTTCTTTAACATCTTTTTGATTAAGAGTGGACTGAATTTCTCTAGCGATACTATACTGAGTAGAACGCATAGCTTCCAATTCAGTTAATTTACCAGAATAGCGAGTATTAGAATCTTGAATATCTTCTCTTGCCTCAGCCCCCATTGTAACAGAAGACACCTTATTAATAGCTCTGTTTGCTCCTGATTGTAAACGATGGGAAATTTGGCCTGAAGAATATTTAGTAAAATCTGTATTTCTTAAAATGGAAGTTGCATCTTTAACCTATAAAGTTTCTGCCGTTTCCATCACTTTGACACCCTTTACTTCAGGCGTGCCATCTTCTTTTAATTTACCAGTAGGAATAAATTCTGTTGCAACTTCAGCTTGATTGATTCTTCCACCAGCGATTCTACCCGTTCCATCACCAACTGCAAAAGATACTTTTATATTATTCTCTTTTTTCCAATCAGTTGATTTATATTCTTTATCCAAAGGAAGAAGCATAGCTTGAATTTCAGAACCATTTCTTCTAAAATAAACAGAATATCCTTTCTTTTCAGCTTTTTCTACAAATGTTGCTAACGCATCGCGAGTAGTACCATAACCCTTATTACCACCACCAGTAATATTAGATACGTCTTGTCCTGCTCTACTCTTTTGCCTATTTCTATATTCAGCACCAGTTAATGAGGCTTTTGCCCCTTCGTTAAAACCATTAATTAAAGCATCTAAACTCTTATAAACTTCAACTGAATGACCTTGAATATTTTCTTTGTCAGAGGCAAAAGTACCCGTAAAAGATTCAATTTGTTGTTTTGATAAAGCTCCAGAAATTCCGCCAGAATTTTTAGCAATCAAATTAAAACTGTTTCTATATTTTTCTGCTTCTTTTTTAGCCACTTCTTCGGAAACATTTCTCTAAGTCTAAATAGATTTTGAAAGCTAATTAATTATAGCTTCTACTCCATCAAAAGTATCGAAATTTTTAGAAGAAATAGCTTTTGCAAAATCAGCCTTGACCGCACTGTTTACAATAGTCTTAGGGGTAGTGGGCATTTTAACTGTTTTGCTTTTTGTGGCTTTTGCAACTGTTGGCTTTTTCGTTCCTGCGTTAACAATACCCTAATTTAAAGATAACCCAACATCGACAGCCATCTTTTGAACCGCAGTAGCTAATTTGGCTTCTTCTTTAGAAGTATCAATAGGCGTAAAACCAGACTTCTTTTCTTGAAGTCTTTTTGCTCTGTCAATAAGCTCTTGTCCTCTTTCTTGGGCTTTTTGAGTTAAAGCTTGATAAATAAACTCATACGCCTTTCTTTGTTCATCTACACTCCCCTAAAAATTTTCGGCTTGCTTTATCATATCAATAGCAATATCAGCTTGCTGATTAATATAATCAATACCCTGTTGTTCCAACTATTGATTTTTGGCATCATTCACAGCTATCTTTTTTTTATTTTTACTACTTTGTCCTTGTCTACTAGCTTTTAATGTCTCCGTAGACTTTTTCATATCAGAAATTTGTTGCTCTCTTTGAGCATTTAACATATCAATAACATCATTAGTTTGAGTACCATTATTTGTTAAACGTTTAGTAGCTTCTTGAGCTTTCTTGGTATCTATAGCCTAACCAGTACTCTTACCTTTTTCATCCAAACCATAAGTCTTTCTTATATCAGAATATGCTTTGGTTTGTATGTCTTCTATTCTCTATTCCAAACTTTTCAGTAAGTCTTCCATGTATTATTCCTCCTTATTTTAATTGAATTCCATATTTTTTATAAATCATTGGTTTCAATTCAACCAGATACTATTTTTCATATTCTTGTTGTGCTCTAAAACGAGCTACCCTATAGGTTTCATCTATAGAAGGCAATGTACTTGAATCTATTCCTTGATTAATTGGATTAAAATTATAATAATCTAATCTAACATCTGCAAGCACATCTTCTTGAGAGTCTTCATCTATTTTACCATTTGAAGATAAAAATTCCTAATCATCGTCCTAAAAAAACTAATCAATAAACAACCCAGCCGCTTCATCTTCGCTTCTGAAATTCTTCACTGTAGATTCTGATACTGCGTTAGGATTAAATTTTTTCTTTGCCCTATAGTTCTTATTGCTAAATTTAAACTTCGCTGTGTTATAAGTGCAATAAGGTGTAGCATCGCTATTTTGTCCAAAATACAAAGAAGACATTAGAGAATCTTCATCATATAAATCTCCATAATAGTTATCAAATACACTTTTAAACACACTTTTATATATTGCTGTATAACTATTTAACAATTCTATTTTAATTGCCATCACTCTACTTGGCAACATCTTTTTAGTTGCATCTACAGTTTCTTTTATTTCTTTTTTTAATGCATTTGAAACTGCATTTGGTAACGCTTGTTCCATAATAACCTCCCTCTTTTAATTTAAAAGCTGCACCAAAATGATGCAGCTTTATATTTGTTTACTATATTAAGATTCTTTATTTTCCAATTCTTTTGCACCTTCAGCATTAATTTTATCAATAACTGCCTTTTCAAGTGCATTGGTAAGTTTTTTGTTTTCTTCAGAAGTAGCCCCGTAAAGCTCTTTAAGGTGCTCAACCAATTCCTTGTTTTCCTTAAGAGCATCAATCATCATTCTATTTCTGTCAGCAGCTTTCTGCAATTCTTTATAATCAAGATTTTCAAATATATCACTAAAATTATTAAGGTTATTAAAGTTAATAGCGTCCCTTAACATTTCAACAAATTCATCGTAATCTTTTTTACAGAAACCCAAAACAAACTCGGAAAACAAAGGATATAACAAATCATAAGAAGTGTATGTACACAAAGATTTTTCAGATACATCAATCATTGCATATTGTCCAAGTAACACATCAAAGAACAAATGTCTTTTCATAATGACACTTTTAAGAGAAGCATCTTCAACATCTTCATTTTCAATAGTAAACACTAAAATCATAATTAATTTCATCTTGTCAAGGATAGGAAGATAACTTCTAATAGTCATCTTATCTCCAAGTTGTCCAAATTCTTCAGGAGTAATTTCACCATCTAAGAACTTTTTAGTCTGTCGAATTAACTCAGAAACAGTAATTTTCTCAACTTTTTCCTCATTTTTCTGTTCATTTTGGGTCAAATCGACCTGTTTTTCACCAGATAAAAGTTTGTTTTCATCTGTCATTTTTATTCTCTCCTTTTAATCCTTTTAATTATCAATACTAATACAAAACAAGTCTTCAAGTTCTTTGTCATCCTTGGGAGCTAAATAACCTTGAGTCGTACTAATATTGTCATGCCTCGCTATAAGTCTAAGTTTTTCAATGGGAATTGGTGGCATATTATTATCAATTAAATGTTGATGTGTACCATTAGAATAGTTCTCTAAGGCGCTGTGACGTAATGAGTGGACGTTAAAAGATTGTTCTTCGCCAGTCATTTGCTCAACTATTTTTCTCCAACCAACTACCCATTCATATAAATTCCGTGGAGATGCTGGTTTCCCTTCTGCATTTACAAAAAGTTCAGGAATACCATCATCACCTCTTTGTTCTAAATATTTCTTTGCTGCTTTTTTAGTATAATCAAAATAAATTAATGGGAATTGCTTACCGCGCTTCCCCGTAACGACATTTGAACAATTTCGGTCATCTCTGATACTATCCTTAAGCACCTAAGAAAGTTCATTCTTTCTTGCAGAACTTTCATAAGCCAGAGCCAACAAAGTAGCATCTTTGTATTTTTCATTGTCCATAAAATAATGATAAAGCTTCATAATCGTATCATTAGAAAGGAACTCAATTTCACGAACAGCTTCTTTTGGCAATCCCTTTACCTTCGAGGCATTATTAATTAAATAATTATAATCCTACTCATTAGAAGCATATTCAAGCATCGTTCTAACCATCGACATAAGACGATTAATACGTGCCGCACTCACTCCTAATTCCTCAGAATAATAAAGAGTAAAATTACGGAAATCTCTCTTGCTTAATTCTAAAATACTTCTGTTATCCAACTTTTGTTTAATATAAAGCAATACAATTCTACCATCATTGTAATACTAAGCAATAGTAGATGGCTTTTTCTTTGTCGCTTTACATTCAATTATAAAATCATCGAGCAAATCTTTATTTTCTCGATTTACTTTCTTATATTCTTCTTCATCGAAAATCTTGTTGTAAGGTTGCTGACGAGCCATTATTCTCACCATCCTTTTCATAATATGCAAACTAATATTCCATTTTCTACCCATCTATAATAACATTGCATTTTCTAACGTGACCTTTAATATTCCCTCGCAATGTTGATTCATTAATTTGATAATATTGGGCAGCTTGATGAACATTTTCAAAAATTTTTCCTGACGTTAGACAAATAACTTGCTTTATTGATTTTGCTTTCCTAAGTTTTGTATTCTTAGATTCGTCTAAATATCTCCAATGATATCCTTTACCATCTTTATCTTTTCCACAAGTTTCTATTCTTCCATAAAGAACAGCACGAATATTAGCTTCACTTCTATTAATAGATTCAGCAGCTTTAACTATGCTTTCGAAAACTTCTCCTGTTTCTACGCAATAAACTGCCTACTTTATTTTTTCAATTCCTTCTTTTGAGGATAAAATTTCTTTTGCCTTGCTCTCATTATATTCACTCTTATATAAAAAATGTAACCCCTTTGCAGTATTATTTTTTTCTTTATGCGAACAAACCATATGGATAATACTTCTTTTTACCCCTATATCTTTAGCTGCTTCAGAACAATTAGAATATTCTTTTTTTGTTTCTAAACAGATAACAGGAAGTGAACATGGATGATTTTTCCGCTAAAATGTATCAAAATGCCATTTGCGAATCTCAGCAAAGTCATCTGCTGTAATGTAATAATTTCTTTTTCTTTTGCTGGTCCGATTACTCATAATCCACCAAGCTCGTATTAAGGGTAATATTTTTGGATTTTCTTTAGCTAAAAGTTTATGAGCATAATAATGTTCCTATGCTAATAACCAAATTAAATTTTCTTTATCGTTTGTTCCTCCACAACTTCTTGGCTTTATATGATGCTTTTCCATATAAACAGTTTTATACTTTTTATTCTTCCTGTTTTGTTTAATTCTATTTATATAGGTTTCGTATTTTTCATCCTCTAAAGGAACAACTGGGGTAATCTCTTGTAATAATAATTTTTTCATATCTTAAACTCCTTACTTTTTAAAATATAAAAACAGAGTCGCAAAAATAATTACTTAGTAAGGAATAAGTAAAATGGACGCGCTTTCCACTGTCTCTTTGCAACTCTTATTTAATTATAACATATTTTTTTGTTTTGTCAAGTGCTTTAAATATTTTCTTTCCTAATATCTTCAAGCATCTTCTTTATATTATAAGTATAATGAGTCCTTTTTATCTTTTGCTCAATTATAATTGCTCCATATTGAATACAATCTAACTTATTAATAGATTGTTTATCATTCTCGCATAAAAATCTGCTAAAATTCTATATAGACAACCAGTAAGTTACATTATTTGTGATATCTTCGTCATCTCTAAAATTAAACAAAAATCCAGCAAATACACCCTCTTGTTGAGCAAACTTCACCAAACTATTAATCTGGTGAGCTTTAATCATTTTGGAAGTCTTATCTTTAATATCTCTCTATATAGTCAAAGATTTATAACAAGTACTTTTGCACTCAATAGCAAATAAATTAGGAAGCTCATATACCAAAAAATCGCAGGGGTTTTCAGGCTGAAACCTTGAAGTCTTTTCATGCTACCAAGATAAAGAAGTATCATGCAATCTCAATACAAACAATTCGTCATTCTTGGCGGATTCTTGAAAATCTTTTTCAAAAGCTTTTCCTTTATTCATCTTTCACCTCTTTTAAACCTTTTTTGGAATGGGAAAAAAAGAGATAGCCCAACCTTACTTTAGTTAAGCTATCTCCTTTCCATGAACGTTGATTATCCAGTTCAATCATTCAAAACTTTTTTATAACCCAAACTATAAGTAAAGGTCAATTAATTCCAACCGTCATAGTAGTCATCATCTTCATAATGCTTCTTTTTCTTTTTGCGGTTTTCATATCTATTTCTGTTTCGAGTCTTTTCGTAATCTTCTTCAAACTCAAAAATCTCTTCTTCTTTTTTCTTCTTCACTATCTATTTTTTCTTAGACGGCTTTCTCTCTTCAGATTCATCATCCCTATACTAATCAAAAGCCTAATTTTTATTTTTTTTACCCATAAATTCTCTCTTATTTAATCTTTTTCCTAGAATTTTTAGACCATCTATCTAATTTATTCTATACATTATTATATTTCTAATGCTTATATTTCCAATAAAAACCTTTGTATCGTCGTCCCTTTTTTATAGCTTCGCATATTCCACTACTTTTAGGAGGACCTCCAACAGCGATAGAAGCAGCTTTACAAGTTTCAAACTCGCAAAGTTCATTGCCATCAGCGTCCATCTAAATAACAGGTCTTTTATTATCTGGTTTGTAATATATAGAATCTTTGTCTAATTTTTTGTATTCATCTTTCCAATACCACAAATATCCCCCACAAGAACAAATATTATGAGCGGCATTAGAACGAATTGGGTCTGCATTTAAACCAGTAGCTTTAGCAGCATCTATCACGCTTGGATATTCTGCTACATATTCCCGATTTAAAGTTAATTGTACCACAGCGCCTTTACACCAATAATTATTTAATCCACTAATATCAGCATGATGCTCTTTTATTTTCTTTCTCGTTTCTTCGCTATGTTTACCATTACTTCTGCCACCCATATCTTGATTGAAACCAAATTCTTCTTTATATGACTAATATTGCAATATTAGTTCTTTTTCTTTTTCGTCAGCTTCATTCTAAGTCAAATTTTCAAACAAAATCTCGTGAGTAAAATTATCCCATCCATATTTCAAAATAGCATTATAAAACCTACTATCATTTGGTTTTCTTAATTTTCCAGACCTCGTATATTTACCATGAGGTTTATATCCTTTACCTTTTTGCCATCTTTTTTCTGGATTTTGATGATGAGTAATACCTATATATCTTTTTACTACTCCATTTAATTCTATCCAATGTACATAAACAAGCCATTTTTCTTCCATTTTTTAAATCATCTCCGTTACGATAAATTTAAAGAAAAAGAAAAAGTAATCTAAATTTAACGGAATTTAGAAAGGTAGCTACTCCCTGTCCTTTTTCTTTTTTATATTAACAAGAAAAAACTTGATAATAACAATATTTAATTAGACATATACAAAATGAACTTCTTCTAAACCAGAATCCGAGTTAAAAACGAACCCTGTTGTTCTTCTATTTGAAACAAAACCATTTTTAGCAGTCCATTCATCTTTTGCTGTAGGAGAGGGGCAAGTCCAAACCTCTACACCAGCATTTTCTTTACACATTAAATGATGCAAATGTCCTAATAACCAAATCCTTGTAGGACATTCACTCCAATTTTTAGGCTGTTCAACTTGCATTAAGGTATAAATTCTATCTTTTTCTTCACTACCATGAGCAAAGCCAATTAAATTATTACCCAAACGAATATATTTTCTAGTAGAGGGTAAAGCATCTACTTCCACATTTTCATCCAATCTATAATAAGCTTCTAACAATCTACCAAGCATATAAGATTCATTTCTATCATGATTACCCTCAACATGAACTACCATAACTGGTGCAATCTCTTTAAAACTATCAATAGTATTAATAATAATTTCACAAGTTTTATCAAAAATTTCCTTGAAAGATGCGCAATTACTTTGCTGATGTCTACCAGAAGAAGTCCAACCATTAGCTGCACTATTCATAACATCATTACCAATACACAAAACTATCTTTTTAAAATTCCTATTTTGATATCTTCTTAAAAATTGCTCAGTTATATTATTAACCATTGATTCTGCTTGGTCTAAGTCAAAATCTTCTCCAGTCTCTTTTTCATAGCCAGAACGACCAATATGTAAATCTGCTAAATTAATTACCAAATATCCCTCTCTTTCAGAAGAGTGTTCTTTTAAAATAACAGGTTTGCTCTTAAATTTTTCAAAATATTTTCTAAGTTCTTCTAAATCTAAGCCACAATCAGTAGGCTTTACAGTAATACGAGAAGAATAAAGATTCTTCAAGCCACCTTTACCATCACCCTGTTGCCAAATACTATTCTTGGCATTAAGCAATTCAAATTGAACAGGATTGTAACCGTGTGCTTTTAAAAGAGCAGTTTTATCTGTAAGCTCATCTTCTGATAAAGCCACGAATTTTTCACTCGTTCTTACACCATTACTATCTAAAGTAGTGGTATTTTTAGTAGGAACATTTTTATTAGTAGGTTCATTAACCCATCCTGAAGCATTAAACTCAGAATAAAGTAATGCACCTCTACGAATTGTATCAATAGTCAGAGAAGGCAAACCATACTTTTTACGAATATCATTTGCATTACTCCAAGTTGCGTCACCATTTGAAATATCTGCCATTAATTGACGCATTTCACGAAGATAACCTTCGGGTACTTTATCTGTAACTAAAGCCATCTTAATTATTCTCCTACAATCTGAGTAATGTCAGTAATGATTTCGTCTGTAACACCATACTTCAACTGGTCATCTATATATAAATACCATTCTTTTTTCAACTGCTTGGTAAGATAAGCCTTGCCAATAGTTGTATGTTCAAGAATATTATTACTCAACATTCTCATAATGCGCTTATAATTTTCAGTCTGAGCAACAACCTACTCATAGGTCCGGCCATTGCCTCCTTGACCGCTGTGGAATAGTACTGTAGACAAAGGCATAGCAAAACGCTTATGACCATTAATAAAAATTAAAGCTGCCGCAGACATACAAGCATTTAAATTATATGTATAAATAGGGGTCTTTGAAATCTTCATAAGGTCAAGCAAGGCAAAGCAAGAATCCAACGTACCACCGTAAGAATGTAATAATATGCGGATGGGCTTTCTTTCTTCAACAGGAATCTTATTCTGTTCATCTTCTCTATTATAAGAAATAATCATTCTAATTTCATCAAAAAGATTATCTTCGATGTCTTTATCGAGCCAAATCACTCGTTCTTTTTTGTCCTTGTAAAACTATACCAAAGCAGGGGTTGGAAGTTGCAAATTACCTTCTACACCAACATCCTCGATACAGAACAAATCATCCAAAGTATCATTCTTAATTTTATCCATTTTAATACCTTTTAATCCTTTTAGTTTATTAAAAAATATATTTAAAGGAACAGTAATTGTTAAATGACAGGACTTTAACAAAAGGTAGCTATCCCTGTCCTGTTCCTTTTCATTACATAAAACGCTAAAGCCAAACAATAACGTCTTAAGGAACTCCTTGTACACATGGTACATGAGATATGTGGCTCAGACTCGCTTTACGAATCCGTAAATTTAGTCTTCTTTAAGTCCTAATCCCGCGCTCATGGACACCACATTAAAAAGCTGCAAGACTGTACCTCGTAGCTGGCCTAATATACAACATGGTATATAAGGTGATAAGATTTATGCCGACATCTTGAAACGCCTCTCTCTTCCATTTGAAACTACTCATGAAAGTATGTTAGTCGGACAGTTTTAGTTGCTACCCTGTGGAAACCTGACAACCCTAATAAACCTCCATTGTATCACTGGATGGTAGCCCAATATACAACTTCTCTGGCAACCCTGACCTCTTGTGTCAATAGGTTTATTTAAAAAGCTCGGCGAAGCTTTTTATACAAATATTTAATTACAACAAAATTTCTGTTGACTTGTTTACAACTATCACTTTATCTGTTCTATTTCGCTTGCTAATTTCTTTTCTTAATTCTTCTGCAAAAACTATTTTCCCATCAAAATCTCCATGAACAAGAGCAATTTTTTCATAACTTGCCTGACCATATCCACCAGACAGTAACTTAAGTAATTCATCGTGTTGAATATGACTAGAAAAACTTTGAAGATTAATAACATTCGCCCTGCATGGAACAGACTTTCCATTAATAGCAATAGTTTTTGTCTTCTTTTGCTTTATTTTACCAGCTAAACTTGTAGGAGTAGCATAGCCACAAAACACTAAAATATTTTTAGCACTTGGAAGAAGTTTTTCCGCCAGCCACGGGCTGTACCCACCCGACATAAAACCACTTGAGGCCAAGAAACACGCACTTGTACCTTCTTTTTGATGTTTGTTAAATATAGCTTCAAGAGTGTCAAAATCTTTTATAAAATGGACTTGACTCCACCCTCTAATTTTTTGCCACTTCTCAAGCTCTTCTCCCTCTAAATGTGTATCAAAAACATCACAGATTTTACACGCTAATGGAGAAGCTACATAAATTGGGCAAGTAAACTTTTCATCAGTATAAAACAAATCAAACAATATACTCAAAATAATTTGAGTCCTCATAAAACTGAAAGTTGGAAATAAAATTTTCCCGTCTTCTCTATCTATTACATAATCATATACTATAGATTTAATTTTTTCTATATCTTTCTCCCTATCTTTCCCATTTGCACTTCTTTTTGCATCAGCATAAGTTGTTTCGGAAATTAACAAATTAGAACTTTGAATAGGTTGAAAAGTATTAGTAAACAATTTAGGCATTGCTATATTTCCCATATCTCCTGTAAAAGCAATCTTTTTAATTGTATTACCATTTTTAATATAAAGAATAATACCAGATGAATGCAAAGTATGACCAGCAGGAACAAACTCTACAGTAATATCTTCGTCAATCTTTATCTTTTTATTAAATCCACATTCTTCCAACAACATTGTAGCAGCATAAACATCTCCATTATCATAAATGGGAGGATAATTTTTCTTAAACTTTTTAGTTAAATCAAGAGCGTTTCGCTCCATAATGTTAGCGCTATCTAATGCCATCGGTTTAAAAATATCTGTAAATCCTTCAGGGACAAATGCCTTTCCTTTAAAACCTCTTTTCACCAATAGAGGGAATAAAAGGCAATGGTCTCCGTGATTATCACTCATAAAAACATAATCAATATTTTTTGTTTTAAATTTAAAATTTGCATTATTTGCCTGATATTCACCAAGCAAACTTTTTTCTCCTTGCACAAGACCCGCTTCTACTAAAATAGAACGCTGAGGTTTCCCCCATGTGATTAAAGTCATAGAACCAGCAACACTTGTCGCATTGTTACCAATAAAACTTACTCTAATCTTGTCTTTGCTTTTACTCATAATTAACCTCCTACTTTATTATAGGAACTTATATCTTTTAATTATTACCTTCAATAATAAAAATTAATATAAGTATATACAACTCATGTTGTAGATTTGCCTTCACTTCATCCATTTAATATTTTTCATACTTAATATACCAAATGTTTGATTTTTTGTCAAGGACTTTGAAAAATTTCTTTCCCAAATAAAATCATATTAAAAAAGACACTTTTCAAAATCCTTTATTTTACTGAGGAAAACGGCATTAAAATACCAAATAAAATGATACTTTTATTCTCTTTCGCGTCTAAAAAGAGGATGGGATTAACCCCATCCTCAGTTTATTTGTCATTATTTACTTCTGTAAATCTTTGTACCAAGAAGGTAATTCAAATTCAACAGTCTCTCCAACAGAATATTTACTAAAATTATCCATCGTGAGACCTTTGCCATTTTCAAGAATTACCCAAGCAAAAGTCTTCCACTTACTATGTACAACACCTCTTGCCCAACCTTCCTTTAATTTGGATTCTTCAACAACAGGCTTAATCTCTTTCTCTTCAGTGACACTTTCTAACTCCTGCTTAACAGGCTCAACAATTTCTTCTTTTACAATTTCCTTGTTGCGCTTGTTTTTGTCATACTTTTTATATTGAATTTGCTTCTCTTTGTTTTCTTTCTTGGGAGAAACTTCAATATCAAAAGTGCTGTTCATTTTATCCATTTCTTAATCTCCTCTCACAGCTCGTCATGGCAGGAGAATTTTCCCATGCACACTTCTAATGACAATATTTTTGATAAGGACAGAGCCGATGAGGTTCTTTCCCATCGACTCTGCACATTATTCTTCCACCATTTTCTTGCTGTGCATTACTGCAAAGCATTTGTTTTAATCTCCTGTTCGTTAATTAAATTAACCGCCAACAGTAATATTCATAGTGTCGGAAAGTTTCTCATTAGGTACAAACTTAACAGTAATGACACTAGTATCCTTAACAGTAACAACACCATTAGCATAAGTGCTAGCACCAGAAGTAACAGCCACACTATACTGGTCAGGATTCAGCTTAATAGGAGCACCGTCAACAGGGCAAGCATAGACATTAAGTTCAATCTTATCACCCTCCTTGGCGGTCTGGTTTTTGTCCTCAATAACAATGCTGGCGAACATGTCAGCGGCAGTCTTGTTTTCAAGAACCTGAACGATTTCAGCATAAACACCATCACCGTCGCAACCAGCACAACCACTTGCAAGAGCAGAACCCTCGATAGAAGTGTTAGAAACACCAGAAGCACTCATGCTAAGTTCCTGAGAACCATTAAGCATGAAACGAGGAACCTTGATGATAACCTTACCAGCAAGGGTAGAGGTCTCAACATCACAAGAACCACCATTGTAAAGGTTGGCCTCAAGAATGCAAGTCAGAGTCTTGGGGATGAAGTTAGCGCTAATGGTAATCTTAGAAGCGATATCGTTGTGATACATATAACGAACACAAACTTCAGCGTCCTTCAGAGCTTCACCGAGAGCGACTTCGTTAACACCATCACCAGTAACGGCATAACGCTGATAACCCTCATCGGTGCCAGATTTCTTAACATAAGCATAAACATTGGTATTACCAACCATAGGAACAGCCTTGTAAGACAGAGTAACCTTACCAGTAGCATCAGCAGTAAGCTTCTCGTCTTTCATAGCGTCACCACCGAGTTCAACCTCAGAACCAGTATTCATAGCAAGATACTCAAGAGAGAACATAGCATCGGTCAGCTTGAGGTCAAAAGTAGAAGTATGCGCATAACGACCATAAAGCTTATTCCGCATTCCGGCACGCAGGTCCTCAAAGCTGATTCCAATAGTAATACTGGAATCAATCAAGGTATTTGCAGTAGCAACAAGGCGCTCGCCATCAAGAAGAGTGGCGCGGCCTACACCAGCTAAAACATTTTAATTTAAAATAAGACGCTACTCTTATTTTGCTTTCGCCTTATATTTTCATATAAGATTAGACCATATCATTACCTTTTATTAAAGGCAGTCTCCACTTCTACCACCAATAACTTGTGGTATACTTCCTTTCGGAATGGTCGTTGAACTTTTCTTTATTCAAGACTTAGCGGCTGATTACCCATTATTCAATACTTAGGATTTAACCATATATCATCTGTTTATTTTTTTTTACTTTCGTAGCATTCACAATTAGGCATATTTCATCCTTTTGTTGTAGCATAAACAGCTTTAGGGAATTCCAGCAATTCAAAGACTATTTTTACATACACATCGCTGTATACGGTTACTCTTTAGCCAAGCAAATGCGGACTCGGCATCCGATAACATAATATATATCCTCCTTATTTATTTATTAGTTCTTGATATCTTAGAAATTTTCTTTCTAAATATATAGAACAGTCTTCATAAATATAAGATAAAAATTCTTTA
>ERZ1026772.53-NODE-53-length-82463-cov-11.109771_pt1 | contig 82463 bp, 81 predicted proteins | sample MGYA00380124_ERZ1026772 | MGnify/ENA primary metagenome ERZ1026772 (study PRJEB33269, sample SAMEA4719760) | human gut metagenome | biome: human-associated habitat; feature: organic feature; material: feces | place: Cameroon | collected 2013-10 ...
AGACCGCCGCGCAGGGTGCCTTCGGTGCCATGCTGCTGCGCGAGGACGCGGGCGGTTACGTGCTGGTGGCCGTTGCGGCCTTCGCGGCAGCCGTCGTGCTGGTGATCGCCTGTGTGCGGCTGCACGAGCGGGAGAAGCGAAGAAACCGCAGCAAGGAAAGAGAGAAGGAGAATACACCATGAAAAAAGTACTATCCCTATTGCTGATACTATGCCTGTTCCTCAGCGCGCTGCCCACGCAGACGCTGGCCTATGTGGGTGATATCCAGCCGGTAGGAAGCAACGCTGTGAAACAGACCAAGCTGAGCAGCGGGTCGCTTGCGCTGCAAAACGACTATATTCGCGTGATCGCGCGGAAGGACGGCACACTGTCAACGGCTCCGGCGACGGAAAGCGCCGATCCCACAGACAGGCAGACGCCGTACTGCTACTTTGTCACCTATGGCTCCAGACACATCACGCACCCGGCAAGTCTGCGTCTGAAAAGCCTGACCTTTGTGAACAAGACGCCCAACGGCGCGGCAAAGGCCATCAAGGCGGATTATGACCTGACGGTCAATCTGACCAAGCTCACCGTGAGCGGGACGACCTCCGTGTATTATGAGCTGGTGCAGCTTAAGGAGAACGAGTCGTCCAAGGGAAGCTGGGGCGTGATGGTATCCGTTGACAATATCCGGCTCAACGCGCAGGACAGCGAGGCGTTCTTTCAGACGCTGAACACCGATGTGGGCATTTTCTGGGGCTATACCCTCAGCGGCTTTACCGCCATGGGGCATCCCAAGGCTGCGGACGGCCCCGCCCTCAAGCTGGGACGCACCACTTTTAATTATGATAAGCAGACGGTGCTTTCCACCGAAAGCTCCGTCATCACCGGCAAGCTGGAGAATGTGTCCACATATACGGGCTTCTCGCAGGGCCGCGACTGGTGCTACGACTACATCACCGAGGTCTATACGGACGGCTACACCTGGGCCAACCCCTTTGTGGGGCTGTCGGCATACTATAGCCACAACAAATCCAACACCATCAAGGTATATCTGCCGGACACGGTCAGCGTGACGCCGGCCAGCCGCCCCGCCGACACCCGGGTGGTGTGCGAGGACAGCTTGGGGCTTGTTTTCGAAAACAACGAGTCCTATCCGAGCTCCCATCGCTACCTCTGGGGCTTCCGCGATCTGGTGGTGAAGTCATCGGAGATCCCCACCAAGCCGGATCAGGTGGATCCCTCCATTCAGGCCAAGCGGCTGGCGGTCTTTGCCAAGGGGAACGGCGTGGTGGTGGAGCCTGTGGCGGATAATACGGCGCTGTCGGTGCTGAAGATGATACACGGCGCCTCCCCCATCGGCTTCATTAACGGCGACTACGAGAGCAAGAACGGCTTGAAATTCACCTTCACCGGCGGCGCGGCGCTGCTCTCCCCCTCCGTCACCGCCACATGGGGCAGAGGCGGGAATTTGGTCATCCACCGGGATGGAACGGTGGAGCAGCGGGGCGTGCATCTGAACGCGCCGTCCTTCAAGTTCTATCAGCCGAAGAGCGGCGCGGAGAGCAATTTGAAGATCAAGCTCACGAACAAGGGCTTCTCGTTTGACATTGATCCCGCCAAGAACGACGCCATCATCTTTGTGGACATCCCCTACGCCTCGGTGAAGCTGGAGAGCGCCACGACCAACGGGGCAGGCGATCTGACCCTCGGCGGCGGGATCGGCTTCAAAACCGTCCTGGAGGGCGCGCAATTCAACATGGAAAAGCTGGGCTTCGGCCTGAATGAGAAAAAGGAGTTCAAGGTCAACGGTGTAAAGGCCACGGGCAGCTTCGACACCGCGAAGCTGATGGCGCTGGAGCTGGCGAAGGTGGAGGGCGAGGTCAACACCTTCAAGGGCGAGGAGCGCTACGCCTTCGAGCTGGAGCTGAACGCCTTCGACCTCTTTGAGACGGAGGCCAAGCTGGCGCTGGAGCGCAGCAAGAAGGACGGCAGCCTGATCCCCGATGAGCTGTGGTTCTACGTCAAGGCCAACCCCGGCATCCCCCTGATCCCGCCTGTTCCCATCGGACAGCTCAACGGCGGCGGCGCGGGCTTCAAGGATCTGGCGGCCACGGTGAATGGGGACTATTTCGCCATTCCGCCCCTCAAGCTGCGGGGCGCGCTGACGGGTACATACCTGCATCTGATCCAGGGTACGGGCGATGTGGTCATCGGCCCCAGCGAGATCTCCCTCAAGGCGTCGGACGTGGGCATCGTCGGTCTGGGCAAGTCCGGGAATATCATCGAGGAATTCGGCTACTCCCTCAAGCTCAACGGGCAGGTGCGCAATTACAAGGGGACGGACTACAAGGGCTTCTACCTCGTCGGGTCGAAGTTCCTCAAGCTCAACCTGCCGAATAATGAGATCAATGCCCTCGTGTTGGGTTCCTCCATTGATGTGGGCGCCTTCGGCGGTGTGACCGCGGCGAAGGATCGGCTGTACCTCGGCGTGGGCGCCAACGCCATCGTCAAGGGCCGGGTGCAGGTCCCTGACGACATTCGTGTGATCGGCGGTATCGGCGTGGATGTCGGAAACATCAACCTCATTATCGGCGGGCAGGCCACCGCTCCCATCCGGGGCGTCAGCGTCAGCGAGGGCATGAAGCAGGCGTTCAAGAACATGGACGTCTACCTCGGCGCGATGGTCGGCGTGAACATCAGGCTCGTTGATACGCGGGTGTGGGTGCTGATACCGCAGATCGTGCAGACCGACTTCAAGCGGGGCGAGGGCTGGGACTTTGAGATCCGTTTTCTCGGGAGTCTCCCCGAGTGGAATTGGGCGGATAAGGGCATTGAGCCCATCGTGCGGAGCTTCGCGCTGCAAAGCGCCGCCAGCAGCAGCGTAGAGAGCAGCACCTATTCCGTCAGCCTGTCCGCTGCGCCGACAGCGCTGTCCTATACGAAGGATTTCATCGTGGCAGCCGGGCCTGACGAGACGCCGTATATCGTGCTGGCCTTTGACAACAGCGTCACCGAGGATAAGATCAAAAACGCGCTGACTATTAAAAAGGACGGCAGCGACATCGACATCTACTGGCTGGCCGAAGACGGTAAGATGGACGCCAACGCGGCCATCAATGCCATGACCATCGCAGATATGAAGAAATCGCAGGGCGACGGCAAAGAATACCGTCTGGCAGTCCTGCGGCTGAAGGAGGGCGGCACGTATACCGTCAACTCGGGCGCGCTGGAATTTACCGACGAGAAGAGCTTCGCAGTCGAGCCCTTCGAGAAGCTGGAGCTGACGCAGAACGGCTATGCGCTCTCCGGTCAGGTGAAGTATCCGGTCAAAAATACGACCTACGTACTGCGCACCTATCTGGGCAGTGCCAAGGGCGATACGTCCTATCTCGTGAGCGAGGATACCGTGGTCGATCCCGACAGCATTTCCCTCAGCCTTCCCGACCGCGGCGCGCTGGCGCCCACCGGCGAGTACTATGTGACCTCGTTCCTGATGACGGAAAAGACCTTCACCCTTACGGACGGCTCGACGAAGACCGCTCTGATGCCCGTCGGCAACCAGTGCTTTGACACGCCCATCTCCTATACCAACATTAACCAGCCCGACGCCCCTGCCAGTGTGGATCTGACCCCTGCGGGCAACGAGGTGATGCGGGCCAAATGGAGCGCGGTGGACGGCGCCGACGGCTATCATGTGACGATCTACCAGCAGGATGGCGCCGATTGGGTCGATACCGGCTACGGCTACGACCTTGGCAATGACACCACCTCCCTCGACATGGCGCTGACCGTGGGCGGCAACGCCGTGCAGGTCTCGGAGTCGGGCGCGTCCTCTGTTCCCGCCGAAAACCTGTCTGCCGACAAGACCTACAAGATCGGCGTCCGCGCCTACAGAGTCATTGAAAACGGAAAGTATTACAGCGCGGAGACGGAGTCCGGCGGCGAATATCTGCCGAAGTACACGCCGCTGCGCCTCGCCCTCAACGTGAACGGCGTGGACTGCGAGCCGGATGATCACGGCGTCTATCACGCCTATGTGGGCGGCGACGCCAGTCTCCTCAACGTGACCTGCGCGGAGGCCGACAGCATCCGGGTCACGCGGATGGATACCAATGCACTCCTCACGCCGGATGCGTGGGGCGGCTTCCCCCTCCCCGCGTTCACGGGAAGCCTGATGCTCCGCGTCAGCGGCGTCAAGGGTCTGGATGTGACCGACGTATTCCTGCTGGTGAGCGTGGATGAAACGCCTCCCGTGCTCACGCTCGCCGATCCGTTCTTCTATGCCGATGCAGACAGCGGCACGTACACCATCACCGGCACGGCGGATGCGGGCAGTCTGATCCTCTACGGCCGCAGCGAGAGCGTCTACGCCGGAAGCGACGGCAGCTTCGAGATCCCCGGCACACTGAGCGGCGATCAGAACACCAAAGTCCTCCCCCTCCAGGCACAGGACAGCGCGGGCAATCTCTCCACACCGCAGTTTGCGCTGGTGACGCGGCGCGGGACGACGTACAACGTCACCGTCACGGATGACGGCAACGGCACCGGCACGGCGTCGCCCGCCACCTCGGAAGCGGGCATGGAGATTACTCTGCGCGCCACGCCCAACACCGGCTACCACTTTAAGACGTGGCAGGTCGTCAGCGGCGGCGTGACCATCACCGATAACCGGTTCACCATGCCCGCCGGCGATGTCACGGTCAAGGCGATCTTTGAGGCGAACACCGCCACCTCCGAGTTCACCGTCACCTTCGACGGCAACGGCGGTACGCCCTCTGTGGGCAGCATGACCACCACCGGTCAGAAGCTGGCATCCCTGCCCAGCGCCTCCCGCATCGGCCGCTACCGCTTCGACGGCTGGTACACTGCGGCCAACGGCGGCACGAAGATCACCACCTCCACCGTCTTCTCCGCAGACACCACGGTGTATGCCCATTGGACCTATACCGGCAAGGATGACCAAACGGACACCTTCTACACCATCACCGTGACAGCCGGGAAGGGCGGCACGATCTCCCCCTCCGGCAGCGTCCGCGTCCGGGAGGGCGAAAGCCTGGCCCTCACCATCACGCCGGACAAGGGCTATGTCGTTTCCAGCGTCAAGATCGACGGCAAGAGCGTGGGTGCGGTAAAGTCCTACACCCTCACCAATGTCATGGGGAGCCATGCCATTACCGTCACCTTCCGAAAGGCCGGCAGTCCCGTCAGCGGCGACAGCGGCAGTCTGCCGTTGTGGAACGCACTGCTGTGTGCCAGCGCCTTCGGCTTGGCGTGTGCCGTCTTCCCCCGGCGGAAGCGGCGGCTCGGATAACAGGGCAGTTGGCTTGATGAGCCAATCTTACCCCGCCTTGCAGATGTGATACGGTAAAGCGCCCGCAGCCTCTGGCTGCGGGCGCTTTTCATCGTTTATGTGCCAGTCGTCTGCGGAAACGGCGGTGCAAAGGGGAAAGACGGCAGCCGTCCCGTTACCGCAGCGGCGCGCCGTGGGGATAGTCCCGCAGCCGTCCGGTGTACAGCCGGGTGTGGGGCAGCTTCAGGAAGTGGATGGGCTGGACGACGCGGGCGCGCAGCTCACCGGCTCCGCGCACCTCCGCCTGCAGCAGCATATCCTCCACAAATTCCGAGCAGTAGTAGCAGTTCGACCGCTTCCAGAGAATGCGGAAATATGCCAGAAGCAGGCCGCCCAAATTATAGGAAAACTGCTCCCGCCGCGCCCACATGGCCTCCAGCGTCGCTTCCAGCGCGGCGTACCGCTCCTCGGTGATCTCCACCGCGAGAATGACGGCGGTAGTATTGGAGAAGCGGCGGAACGTCCCCGCGTGGGGGGATTCGATGACGAAGCCGCCCCAGAAGGGGTTGTAGGGGTGTCTGCGCCCGAAGGAGTACATCTTTTTCAGATCCGGAGACAGGCTGAGGGATGCGTGGTTGTACTCCGCGCCGGTGATGCGCTTCAGGATACGGGACAGGACCGTACCCGTCTGGCTGATGACAATAAATATCTGCTTGTTGTTTCCGTTCATATCGCACCTTCGCATTCCGGAGGGCTTATACGCCTCCGCGCTGTTCGGTCTGCCGAGCCCGCTTTCCGGTGCGTTTTTCACCGGCTCACTGGACATGGCCTGCCTATTCCACAAGGCCGTATTTCGTTTTGATGCGATCCAGCTTCTCCAGCATCGGCTCTGCCAGCACCCACAGGAAAAACACGGTGGCGGCGGCGTGGACGCAGTCCACGGGGAAGCCGGTGATATAGTAGCTCATCAGCACCTGCCAGCTCAATTCCCGGCTGGACAGCAGGGCGGCGACGGGGTTCATCAGCCCGCCGTAGAGGACAATGGCGGCAATAGCGCCGTAGCTGCACAGGGCGGCGCGGCTGCGGCGGAGCCAGCCCTTGCGGAACAGGACGCCCGCCAGGAAGCCGATGATCCCGGCGGCAAACATCTGGAAGGGCGTCCACGGCCCCTGCGAAAACAGGAAATTGCTGGCCAGCATGGTCATGGCACCCACCAGAAAGCCCGTCTCCCCGCCGAAGGCCGCGCCGGAGATGATGGTCAGCGCCACCACCGGCTTGAACTGCGGCAGCATGAAGAAGGCGGCGCGGGCCGCCACCCCCAGCGCGCACAGCACGGCGATGATGGTCAGCTCCCGGGCTTGGGGCTTCCGCCCCTCAAAGACCATGAAGAACGGCAGCATACAGGCCAGCATGACCAGCAGCGCCATCAGGTAGTAGTTCTTGACATCAAAGTAGTAGCTGCCCACGAACAATATGGCGGGGACGCCCACCAAAATCAGGGCAGCCGCAGCCCTCGTCCGCTTGGAGAGCTTTCGCCGCTCCACCGGCGTCTGCACCTGCACCGGCGGTGGCGAGCGCCGTCCGATGGCGGCGGCGGTGACGAACAGCGCCGCGATGAACAGGGCATACTCCCACAGCGCCGACCAGCCGGCGGCGGACACAGCGCCGCCGCCCACCAGCGCCGTCAGATCGGTGTTTTTGGCGGCGTGCCAGAAGATGACCAGCGCCAGCAGCCCCGACACAAGGGCAATGGCTCTGCGCCACCACGGCAGCTTGGGCGGCTGCCACGCGGCGGACTCCTCCGCCACCGGCGGCAGCGGCGCATAGACCTGCTCCAGCACCGGCTCCGGCGGCACGGTGCCGCCGATGACCGCCATCACATCCTCCGCCGTCACCGCCTGCGGGCAGATATCCCGCGCCATGCGGTCGGCGGAGGTGGTATAGAAGCTGTTGCCGGAGAAAAACGGCCGGGGCGCGCCCTCCGTCACCACAGCGCCGTCAAAAAACAGGGCGCATCGGTGGGCGTAGCGGGCGCAGAATTCCACGTCGTGGCTGACCATGACCACGGTGACGCCTCCCGCCGTCAGGGAGCGGAGGATGGCAGCCAGCTCCTGCTTGAACTCGGCGTCCAAGCCCTTGGTGGGCTCGTCCAGCAGCAGGAGCTCCGGGTCAAGGAGCAGCACCTTACACAAGGCGGCACGCTGCTGCTCGCCGCCGGACAGGTCGTAGGGGTGGCGGTCCAGCAGCGCCGTCAGGCGGCAGAGCGCCACCGCCTGCTCCATCCGTTTCTCCCGCAGGTCGGCAGGTATCCCCTGTCCGTCAAATGCCTCATACAGATCCTCGCGGACGGTCTTTTTTACAAACAGCGCACGGGGATCCTGGGGCAGCACGCCCATGCGTCCGGCACGGCGCACCGCGCCGCGATAGGGCGTCAGCGCGCCGCTGAGCAGGTGGAGCGTGGTGGTCTTGCCCGCGCCGTTTCCGCCCAACAGCGCCAACAGCTCCCCCTGATACACGGTGAGGTCAAGCCCCTTTACCACGTCCGGGGCCTCCGGCTCATAGCGGAACCACAGGCCCTCCGCCGTCAGCACCGGGCCGCCGCGCCGGTGCGTCTCCTCCGGCGGCAGGGGCAGCAGCGGGTGATCTGCCCGCCAGCGGTGCAGGAAGTCCCGTCCCTCCCGGACGGTGACGGGCGCGGGATCGTCGCTTGCCACCGAGGCCCAGATCCGCATGGCGGCGGGCATGGCGAGGAACATCTCATGCCCCCGGCTGCGCAGAGCGCGTCCCACCTCGGCGGGGCTGCCGGTACACAGCAGCCGCCCGCCGTCCAAAACGGCGGCATGGGTGGCAAGGGGCAGTGCCTCCTCCAGCCGGTGCTCCGTCAGGAGGATGGTGGTACCCAGCTCCCGGTTGATGCGTCCCAGCGTTTGCAGAAAGTCGGCGGCGGCGATGGGATCCAGCTGGCTGGTGGGTTCGTCCAGGATCAGCACCTTGGGCTGCATGACCATGACGGACGCCAGACTCAAAAGCTGCTTCTGGCCGCCGGAAAGCTGCTCCACCGACTTGTGGAACCAATCCTGAATACCGAAAAACGATGCCATCTCCGCCACACGGCGGCGGATGGAGGGGGTGTCGCAGCCCAGACTCTCCAAGCCGAAGGCCAGCTCGTGCCAGACCTTGTCCGTCACCACCTGCTGCTCCGGCGACTGGAGGACGAAGCCGATATCCGCCGCCTGCTGCCGCAGGGGGATCTCCCGCAGGGGCGTATCCTGAAAGTACACCTCCCCCTCGGTGATGCCGTGGGGCGCGAAGACGGTCTTGAGCTGCCGCAGCAGCGTGGATTTGCCACAGCCGGAGGGGCCGCACAGCACCCAGAATTCACCACTGCGGATGGTCAGCTCCACATCGGTCAGCGCTGGAGCGCGCTGCTGCGGATAGGTAAAGCCGAAGCCGGAAAGGTGAAACAGCTCGCTCATATCAGGCTCCTCCTTTCTTGAGACGGCGGAAGCGGCGCTGCGCCGCCCACGACATCCCGGAGGGCGTCAGGCACAGCAGCAGATACACCGCGAAAAAGCTGACGGTCAGCGGCCGGGCCGGTGCGCCCAGCAGCATGGGGTAATACTGGAAATACAGGCCGCCGCCCAGCACGCCGGACAGCAGATACAGCCCGCAGAAGCCCAGCCACAAAAGGAGGCTCCTGTCCCGGTCATCCAGCCGGTAGATGGAAAAGGCGGTGCGCCCGGGCTGCCCGTAGCCGCGGCTGCGCATACTGTCCGCCGTGTCGATGGCGCTCTCCAAGCTCCATGTGACCATGATGGAAAAGACCTTCATGGCGTTTTTGCACCGCTGAAGCAGGCTGCCGTTTTCCGTGTCGCGTCCCATAAAGCGCTGGGCCTGCGCCACCGTGCGGAGCTGGCGGCGGAAGCGCGGCACAAACCGCAGCGTCATGCTCAGCACCAGCGACAGCGCCGGGATGATGCGGCCAAAGAGATAGATGAACTTGTCGGAGGTCATGACCGCGCTGAAACAGCGGAACCACAGCACCACCGCCGCCAGCAGCAGCGCCGCAGCCAGGCCGTAGAGGATGCTCTCCAGCGTCAGCGGGTTGCCGGAGGGCAGATAGGTCAGGATGGTGATGCCCTGATGGACGAAGGCGGGATTCACCACCGCCGCCAGCAGCGCCATGGGGATGAGCCAGCGGGCGCTGCGTCCCAGCTCCCGCAGGCCGCAAAGTCCTGCCAGGTAGCAGCAGGCGCCGGTCAGAGAGATCACAAGGCAGGCGGGGTGCATCAGGCACATGGAAAATGCCAGTACCAGCGCGAAATAGAGGAAATTCACCGCCGGATGGCAGTCGGAAAACGTGTCGCGCACGGTCGCACCTCCCTCCCTGTTATTTTAGCGCATACAAGGAAATTATACCGTGTTCGCCGGAATGCGTCAATCCCCGAAGGATGCGGAGTTTTGGGGGTTTGTATTTTCGGCGGGATATGCTATAATTCTCTCTGTGACATTTTTTGCAGGGAGGCGAACGCATGGAGCGAAGGGTGCTGCGGCAGAGGCTGCACCTGTCCGGTATGGACAGCCGCGCCGCGGATATGGCAAGGGCGCGTGGTCTGGGCTTCGAGATCACCGAATTCTGCTGGGCGCCCCGGCTGGAGCAGCCGGACGCCATGGCGCTGGTGCGCCGGCAGATCGAGGGCGTCCGGCATCTATGGCTCCACGCGCCGTTTGCCGAGCTGTCCCCCTGCTCCATCGACCCGCTGGTGCGCGCGACGGCGCTGCACCGGTTCCGCCAGACCATTGAAACGGCGCAGGAACTGGGCGTGACGCGCCTTGTGGTACACGGCGGCTTCATCCCGCTGGTATACTTCCCGGAGTGGTTCGTGGAGCAGTCGGTGCTGTTCTGGCGGGAGCTGCTGGCGGACGTGCCGGAGGGCATGGTGCTGGCGGTGGAAAACGTGATGGAGCCGGGGCCGGAGATGCTGGTGCAGATCGCCGGGCAGGTGAACGATCCCCGGCTGGGGCTGTGTCTGGACGTGGGACACGCCAATGCCTCCACCAGCGAAACACCGCCCTTGGCGTGGATCGCGCCCATGGCGCCGTGGCTGCGGCACATACACCTGCACAACAATCTGGGGGATTGGGATCTCCACGACCCGCTGGGGCAGGGGACGATCCCCATGGAGCAGGTGCTGGATACGCTGCTGGAGCAATGTCCAGCGGCCACCTTTACCATCGAAAATCAGGACTGCGCGCCGTCTCTCGACTGGCTGGCGCAGCGGGGATATCTGGAGGAATGAGTATGACAGAGCAGGAACTGCGGGCATATATCGAGGCCATCCATCCCGCCGACGAGACGGCCATGGACGCGGCGCGGCGGCGGCAGGCACAGCTGGCCAAGCCACCGGGCAGTCTGGGGCAGCTGGAGGAGCTGTCCATCCGGCTGGCAGGCGTGACCGGACAGGTATGCCCCGCCATGGACAAGTGCCGCGTGGCGGTGTTCGCCGCCGACAACGGCGTGGTGGCCGAGGGCGTATCCTGTACGCCGCCGTCGGTGACCTTGCAGCAGGCGGTGAACATGACCTTCCGCAAAACCGGTATGTCCGCCATGGCGGCGGCCTTCGGCGACGACGTGGCGGTGGTGGATGTGGGCATCGACGGCGACGTGCCGCCGGTTGGCATCCTCGACCGGAAGGTACGGCGCGGCACCGGCAACATCGTCCGGGAGGACGCCATGACCCGCCGGCAGGCGCTGGAGGCCATGGCCGCCGGTATGGAGCAGGCAGCGCTTGCCAAGGCCGACGGCGTGACGGCGCTGGGCATCGGCGAGATGGGCATCGGCAACACCACCACCTCGTCGGCGGTGCTGGCAGCTCTCACCGGCGCGGATGTGGAGGCCGTAACAGGCCGGGGCGGCGGACTGACCGACGAGGGCTTTCTGCGGAAGAAGGAGGTGCTGCGGCAATCGCTGGCGCTGCACCTCCCCGATAAGAACGACGTGATCGGCGTGCTGGCCGGGGTAGGCGGACTGGATCTCGCCGCCATGACCGGCGCGTTTCTGGGCTGCGCCCATGAGCGGGTACCGGCGGCGGTGGACGGCTTCATCTCCATCGCGGCGGCGCTGTGTGCCGTGCGGCTGTGTCCGGCGGTACGGGACTACCTGTTCCTGTCCCACGACTCCTACGAGGTGGGCTACCGCATTGCGGCGGAGGAGCTGGGTCTGACGCCCTGCCTGCATCTGGGGATGCGGCTGGGCGAGGGCAGCGGGTGTCCCCTGCTGTTCCGTGTGCTGGAGGGTGCCTGCGGCGTGATGCGGGGCATGGCCACCTTTGACGAGGCCTCCATCGAGGACGGCTATCTGGACGAGATACGGGCGATGGACGCCTTTACCGTGGAGGCGACATGAGACTTCTGTTTATCGGCGGCTGCAAAAGCGGCAAGAGCAGCACCGCCCAGCGGATCTCCAAGCTGCTGGGCGAAAACGCGCCGCTGTACTACTGGGCCACCATGGAGCCCCACGACGACGAGGATCTGGCCCGCATCCGGCGGCACATCGCCGACCGGGACGGCTGGGGCTTCACCACGGTGGAGCGCGCCCGCGACCTGACGGCGGGGCTGGCCGCCATCGATCCGGCAGGTACGGTGCTGTTTGACAGCGTAACGGCATGTCTGGCGGCCCAGATGTTTGACGGCGGCGATATGGACATGGACGCGCCCCGGCAGGTAGCCGCGCAGATCGCGGCCATCAGCCGCCATCCGGCCAACTTTGTGTGCGTGTGCGACGGCATTTTCGCAGGCGGCGAGGACTACGACCCGTGGACGGCGGCGTATGTCGGCGGGCTGGCGCACATCTGCCGGACACTGGCGGCGGAATTCGATGTGGTGTGTGAGATGACCATGGGGCTGCCCCATGTGTGGAAGGGGGAGCTGCCCCGTGCGTGACTGGGTATACGGCTTTTTCATGGCGTGGGGGATGTTTTTGGCCATCCCCTGCCCGAAGAAAATATGGAGTGAGACGGCGCGGCGGAAAATGCTGGCCTGCCTGCCGCTGGTAGGTGTCGTAGTGGGCGCGGTATGGGCGCTGTGCGCGTGGCTGGCGTGGTATCTGCCCCACCCGCTGGGCGCGGCGCTGTGCGCGGCGGCGCCGTGGCTGGTAACGGGCTTCCTCCATCTGGACGGCTTTATGGATGTGTGCGATGGCGTTCTGTCCCGCCGGGACTTGGAGACGCGGCGGCGCATCCTGAAGGACTCCCACTGCGGGGCCTTCGCGGTGATCTGCATGGTGCTGCTGGCCATGACCCAGTGGAGCGCCTTTTTGTCTATGGAGGCCGCCCCCCTGCTGCCGCTGGCGCTGATCCCCGTGGCCAGCCGGGCGTCGGCGGCTATGGCGGTGCTGACGCTGCGGCCCATGCGCACCAGCCAGTACAGCGCCATGGAGCGGGGCGGCGCGCCGGTATTTGTGGCTGCGGCGCTTTTGGCGGCGGCGTGCGCGCTGCCGGCCATCCTGTGGGGCAGCTTCGCCCCGCTGGCGGCGGCCATCGGCTATGGACTGGCGGTGTGGTACGGCTTCCGGCAGTTTGACGGGATGTCCGGCGATATCTCCGGCTTCGGTCTGGTGCTGGGCGAGCTGTGCGGCGCGGTGGTATTGGCGTTAGGGAGGTAAAGCGATATGGAATTGGTGATCGGCGGGGCGTTTCAGGGCAAGCTGACGTGGGCGCTGCGGCACTATGGACTGACCATGGACGACGTGTGCGATCTGGCGGTGTCGGAGCCGCGGGCGGGCGCGAAATGCTACTGCCACTTGGAGGCGCTGAGCCGCCGGGAGGCGGACATGGCCCGGTATCTGCCGCTGTTTGAAAACGCGGTGGTGGTGTGCCGGGAGGTCAGCGGCGGCATCGTACCCATGGACGGCGGCGAGCGGGCGTGGCGGGAGCGCCACGGCACCCTCATGCAGGAGCTGGCCCGCAGGGCTGACCATGTGACCCGCGTATTCTGCGGACTGACGGAGGTATTGAAATGAAACTGACGCTACTGCGGCACGGCGACACCGCCGGAAGCCGGGACGATCTGTACTACGGGGCGGCGGATATCCCTGTCCTGCCGGATTCGCTGGAGATGCTGGCGGAGCGCGCCAAGACCGGCGTGTACCCCACGGCGGCACGGTACTACACCAGCGGCCTTCTGCGGACGGAGCAGACCATCCGCGCACTGTACGGCGACATACCCCACACCCAGCTGCCGGGTCTGCGGGAGATGGACTTCGGCGATTTTGAGATGAAGAGCTACGCCGAGCTGAAGGATGACCCGGCGTTTCAGACATGGTGTCAGGACGCGGAGCACAACGCCTGCCCCCACGGGGAGAGCGCGCCGCAGGTGCTGGCACGGAATCTGGCGGCTATCCAGCCGGTGCTGGACGCGGGTGAGGATGCGGTATGCGTCATCCACGGCGGCGTCACCGCCGGGCTGCTGATGCAGTGGTTCGGCGGCATCCGGTACGACTATCCGGTGGCGCCGGGTACCGGATATCAGGTGACGTTTGAGGGCGGCAAGCCGGTGTCCTACCGGCCTGTGCCGTAAAAACATGAATAAGGGGAGCGGCGGGCATGGCCCGCCGTTCCCCTTTTCCGTTTTACCGCACCGGCTTGCGCCCGGCGGCGTAGGCCGCGTTGATCTCCGCCAGCTCCTTCTCACCGTCGATATACGGCTGATAGATGCTGTCCACACGGCCGCCGCCGGTATTGCCGCAGCCGTTACAGCCGTCGCAGCCATCGCCGCAGACGCTGAGCGCCCGGCGCACGATCTCCTCACGCTGTGCGCGGGTGGTGTCCTTGATGAGCAGAGACTGCATAGGCGTACCCCCCTTTTATCCCGCCATGGCCAGCATATTCTCCATGAGAATGCCGTAGCCCTGTGCGGGGTCGTTCAGCAGCACATGGGTCACAGCGCCCACGATCCGTCCGTTCTGGAGGATGGGGCTGCCGCTCATGCCCTGCACGATGCCGCCGGTGGTATCCAGCAGCCGCTGGTCCGTCACGCGGAGCAGCAGGTTGCGGGTGGACTGGCTGCCGGGGAACACCCGGACGATCTCCACCGTGTATTCCGCCGTGTCATCATCAGAGATGGTGGCCAGAATGGTGGCAGGGCCGGGCTTTACCTGACGGGCTGTGGCGACGGGAACGGGCGTACCCGTCTGGAGGAAATCGGGGTCCGCCACCGTGCCGAAGATACCGCCGTCGCTGTTGATGGAGACGGTACCCACGTCACGCTGGACGGAGAAGTCGCCCTTCAGCTCGCCGGGGTCGCCCTTGACGCCCTTCTTCACCGCCTTCACCGTGGTCTCCATAATGGAGCCGGAGGCCAGCGGCATCAGCTTGGCGGTGTCCACGTCGGTGATGCCGTGGCCCAGCGCGCCGTAGCTGCCGGTGGCCGGGTCGTAGTAGGTCAGCGTGCCGATACCGGCCATGCTGTCGCGGATCCACGCCCCCAGCTGCCACGCGCCGTCAACGCCCTGCACGGGTACGGCGGTGACGGTCAGCGTCCGGCTGCTGCGCCGGACGGTCATGACCAGCGGCTCGCAGCCGTTGTCCTGCAGGAGTGCGCGTACCTGTTCGGTAGAGGTGATCTTCGTGTCACCCATGGAGAGAATCAGGTCTCCCTCCTTCAGGCCGCAGTCCTTTGCGGGACAGGGATCGCCCTCCGACAGTCCCACCACCAGCGCGCCGTCGGCAAACAGCTTGATGCCCACGGCCTTGCCCAGCGGGATCACTGTCCGCTCTCCGGGGGCGGCCCAGACCAGCTGGAGACACAGTGAGAGGGAAAAAGCCAAAGCGAGCAGCCTTGCGGTGCCTTTGCGGAGGCTGCCTGTGCGATGCGTTTCACGCAGTTCATACAAGCGTCTCACCCCTTTGTGGAATTGTCGCCGGCGACAGCGTTACTTTGTGCCGGAACGGGGTGAGTCATGCGGTGTAAATTCAGGGTGAATTGCCAGCGGCAGCCCGGCATTTTATGGTTTTTGTACTTAGCTGTTGTCTTTACGGATGGGGACGCGGTGCAGCAGACGCTTTAATTTTTTGCCGTCAAAGGGGATGAGCGGGTAGAGGTATCCCTTGCCCACCAGCGGCTTGGTGACCGCCATCATCACCAGTATGGCCGCCACACCGGCGAGCAGTCCCCACAGGTCAAAGAGCCAGATGAGGATCAGCAGCAGCATCCGGCACAGCTTGGTGGCGTAGCCCATCTCGTAGCTGTGCTGGGCGTAGTTGGCGATGGCCACGAAGGCCATGTACACCAGCACCTCCGGCACCAGCCAGCGCGCCTGCACCGCGAAGTCCCCCAAGATCAGGGCGCCGATCATGCTGAAGGAGTTGCTCAGCACATCCGGCGTGTTGAGGGACGCCAGCTTCAGCACGTCGATGATCAGCTCCACCAGCAAAAGCTGGAGGATAAGCGGAACGTAGTATTCGTCCTGTATCAGCAGGAAATGCAGGTTCTCGTGGAGGGTATTGGGGTTTTTCACCAGCAGATACCACACCGGCGTGACAAACAATGTCAGCAGCAGCACCGCCATGCGGACGATTTGGAGATAGGAGCCGATGAGGGGCGGGAAGTAGTAGTCGTTGATCTCCTCGGTGAACCGCAGCAGCGTGGTGGGCAGCAGCAGCGCCGACGGGGAGTTGTCCACCATCACCACCACGTCGCCCTCCATGATGCAGGCCGTGGCCACGTCGGGGCGCTCCGTATACCGGACCTTGGGAAACGGGTTCCAGAACTGCCGGGGCGACAGCGCCTCCGCCACCGATTCCTGGCTCATGGCGATGGAGCCCACCTGCATATTTTCCAGTTTTTTCCGTATCTCCGCCAGCAGATCGGGGTCGGCCTCCCCGTCCATGTAGCACAGCACCACATCGGTGTGGGAGCGGTTGTCCAGCTGCACCCGCTCCAGCGTCAGGCGGGAGTCGCGGATGCGGCGGCGCAGCAGGGCGGCGTTCTGCATCAGGTTCTCCACGAAGCCGTCGTGGCTGCCCCGGAGGACGCGGCTGGTATCCGGCTCCTCGATGGAGCGGGTGGGAAACTGCTTCACGTCCATCAGGATACCGCCGTCCCAGCCGTCCACCACCAGCAGCGTCTTGCCGGAGAACACGCCCAGCACCGCCGCCTCCTTTTTCAGGCAGACGGCGGCGTCGCAGGCGGTGACAAAGCGCCGGAGAAACGCGTCCGGCGTTTTCATGTCCGTCAGGTCGGGCGCCGCCAACCACTGGGCGATGATCCGCTCCAGAACGCCCTCCTGCGCGTAGCCGTTCACCACCCATAGCCGGGCGCGGCGGCCGCCGATGGTCAGGTCGCGGGCCGTCATGTCGAAGCAGCGCCCTACGCCCAGCGCATCGTCCAACGCCGTCGTTCTGGCGGAAAAATTCTGTTTCATGCCTTGCGTCCTCCCCGCACATTTTCAGATAGTATGGGAAAAACGGCGCAAAAGTATGCCAAAACGGCACGCCTGCGGCGCGCCGTTTCTTGTGTTAAAATCAATTTTCGTACAGGATGTCGCGGGCCACCGGCCGGTAGAACAGACGCTCCGCCTCGTTGAAATCCCGCGTCTGCCCCAGGATCCACATGAGCTTGGCCACCGCCGACTCCGTGGTCATATCGTAGGCCTCCAGCAGCCGGAGGGTGCTTTTCAGGCGGCCGCCCACATGGTACACCGTCAGGTCGCTGCCCTCGTTGGGTACCTGCGTGGTCATGACCACGATCTTGCCCCGCTCCACGCCGCGGCGCACCGCGTCGTAGAAATCAGCCCCCTCGTATTCCGGCAGGCCGCCCACGCCGAAGGACTCGATGATGAGGCCGTCGTGCCGATCCAGCATGAAGTCGATCAGCTCGCTGGACGTACCGGGGATCAGCTTCAGCAGTCCCACGCGGCTGTCCAGCGTATCATAGAACAGCGGGCGAGGGTAGCAGGCACAGCGCATATATTGCAGCAGGTGGCCGTCCTGCACCACCGCCAGATCGGGGTAGTTCACGCTGGAGAAGGCGTGGAAGCTCTTGGAGCAGGTCTTGCGGGCGCGGGTGCCGAGGATCACCTTGCCGTTGAACACGATCTGGACGCCGCCGCAGCCCCGGCAGGCATACAAGAACGCATCGGTCAGGTTGCGCTTGGAGTCTGTGCCGTCAAACCAGATGGGCTTCTGCGCGCCGGTGAGCACGATGGGCTTGGGGCTGCCCTGCACCAGATAGCTGAGGGCGGCGGCGGTGTAGGCCATTGTGTCGGTACCGTGGGCGATGACAAAGCCGTCGTAGTCGTCGTAGCGGTCACGAATGGCGGCGGCGATGCCCAGCCAATGCTCCGGCCGGATGTTGGTGCTGTCCAGACTGTACAGCTGGAGGCAGTCCACATGGCAGAGCGCCGCAATGCCGGGAATAAAGGACAGCAGCTGCTCCGTGGTCAACTCCGGTGTCAGGCCGGAGGGCGTCTTTTCGGAGGCAATGGTGCCGCCGGTGCCGATCATCAGGATCTTTTTCATGGTCTATACCTCCCGGTCGTCGATGGCAGCCAGTCCGAAGGCAGCCGCTTGCTCCATCAGACGGCGGGACTGGGGATCATCGCCGCACCTTTCCCGCAAATTCTGAAGGAACAAGCCCCGCAGGGTGTCCTCGCCGCACCTTTCCCACAGCTCCTGCCGGGCCGTGGTCTTATCCCGCACCTGCAGGGCGTAAAAGCGCCCGGCCAGCGCGGTCTCGATCCGCTCCGGACGCACCGGCGCGGCGGGGCTGCCGGTGAGGACGATGCGGCACACATCCTCGCCCCACCCCTGCGGGATGGCGGCCAAGGCCGTCTCCGCTGGGTCGCCCTCCGTCACGTCCACCTCCATGATGCGGTAGCGGCGGCGGGCAAAGGGGATGAATTGCAGCACTGTCTCCTCCGGCGACACCTCACCGGCCAGGAAGCCCTTGTCCCCCAGCTCGTCAAAGCCCCTGCCCTCCAGACAGCCGCAGTAGCCGTATGACACGGTACCGGCGCGGAGAACGCCGGAACAGCCGTGGACATGACCCAGCGCCAGATAGTGCAGGCCGGAGGCCATCACAGCGGCGGTGGTCAGCGGGCGATAGCGGCTTTCAGAGCCGGTCAGCTCCCCGTGGATCAGGCCGATATGCACCAGTCCGTCATCGGGGGCGGTGAAGCCGGACAGCACCCGGTCCTCCGTCTCCTCCGGCGCGGTAAAGGCGGCGCCGTGGACGGCGCAGCCGTACTGGGGGAACAGGATGGTCTGCATCCGATCCTCTGTAAAGATATGCACATTGTCAGGCCACAGCGTGCGGGCGTAGGCACTGCGGGCGGTGTAGGGATCGTGGTTGCCGGGGGCGATGACCACCTGTCCCCGAAAGCTGCCCAGCGCCTCCGCCAGCAGGCGGGCGGTATCGCCGCCAATGGCGGCGCCGTCAAAGAGGTCGCCTGCCAGCAGCATCAGCTGTATGTCGTGGTCGTTGGCCCAGTCCACCAGACGCTGTACGCTCTCCCGGCTCTCGGCACGGCGCTGGCGGGCCTGCTCCGGTGTCAGGGCGCCGAAGGCACTGTCCAGATGGAAGTCCCCGGCGTGCAGAACGCGCACCATCATGCCTCCTCGTCCTGCCAGCCCTTGCACACATCCACCCACTGGACAAAGTTCTTCCCGCAGCAGCGCTCCAGCTCGTCGCAGGTCAGCTCAATGGCGCTGGCGGCGCTGCCCACAGCGGGGAACACCGTCTCAAAGCGCTTGAGGGACACATCCAGATAGGTCTTGACATCCTCGGGCAGGGCAAAGGGACACACGCCGCCTACGGCGTGGCCGATACGCTCCACCGCCTCCTCGGCGGTGAGCATCTTGGCCTTGGCGCCGAAGAAGTGCTTATATTTGCTGTTGTCCACCTTGGCGTCACCGGCGGCCACCACCAGAATGGGATCCTCCCCTACCTTGAAGCTCAGGGTCTTGGCGATGCGGGCGCCCTCCACGCCCACCGCCAGCGCAGCCAGCTCCACCGTGGCGCTGGACACGTCGAACTCGCGGATACGATCGTTGACGCCGTAAGGCGCCAGATAGGCTTTTACTTTTTCCACAGACATGATGCAGCTTCTCCTTTTATTTGATCTCTATACGCTTCACGCCGGTGCAAAGGCCGGTGTCGCTGTTTAACGTAAAAATGCAGCCCTGCGCCGCGCAGGGGCCGTCCGCCGCCTGATAGCGGCCGGGCTGCCCGCCCAGAAAGAACTCCATGGACTGCTCCGGACGGATGCCCAGCACGGACTCCACCGGGCCGGTCATACCCAGATCGGTGACGTAGCCCGTACCCTTGGGGAACACCCGGGCATCGGCGGTGGGCACATGGGTGTGGGTACCCCACAAGGCCGAGACGCGGCCATCCAGATAGTAGGCCATGGCCAGCTTCTCGCTGGTGGCCTGCGCGTGGAACTCCACCAGCGTGAAGGTGGGCTTGTCCGGTGTCTTCAGCAGGCGATCCGCCGTGGTAAAGGGGTTGTCGGCGTTGAAATCCAAGTCGCAGCGGCCGATGAGCACCAGTACCGCCACGGAGAACGCGCCGCAGTCATAGACGGCGCAGCCGCGGCCGGCGGCACGACCCGTAAAGTTGGCGGGGCGCAGGATGTAGCGGTTCTCGTCCAGAAACGGGGCGATCTGGGGCTTGCCGAAGGTGTGGTTGCCCAGCGTGACCACGTCGGCGCCGGCGGCCAGCAGCTCCTCCGCCTGCGCCCGGGTCAGGCCGGTGCCGGAGATGTTCTCCCCGTTGACCACGGTGAAGTCGATGCGCTGTTCCCGCTTGAAGGTGCGCAGCTTCTTTTCCAGCAGCGCAAGTCCCGTCTCGCTGGCCACGTCGCCCAGCGCTAAAATACGGTATTCCATGGTTTTTCCTCCTTTGAGGTCAGTCGTTCCAGCCCAGTATCCTGGTGAGCTGGCGGTTGGCATAGTAGTACGCGGAGGCCGGATAGTTCCGCAGATTGGCGGTGTTGGAGCACAATAGATAGTCCACGGTCTGCCCCGCCTCATCGGTAAGCACACCGCAGATCAGGGTAGTATGGTTCCGCGGCTTCTCCACGCCCATGGTGATGATATCCCCCACCTCGCCGGTGAAATAGGGCGCATTCACCACCGCCACAAGGCCGGAGCCGGTATGCTCGGCCGCCAGATCGAGGAAGCCGCCCACATTGACCCACGGCAGCGAGACGCTGCGGCTGCTGTTGTAGAACCAGCCATCCTCATAGCCGCCGGGGAGGGCGGGAATGCCGCCGGCGGTCAACACCTGCGAGCCGAAGTTCATGCAGTTGCCGCCCACGTCGTCATAGGCCTTATAGGACGGGTTGCGCTTGGCACTGTATGTCAGCATATAGTCCAGCGCGGCGGCGCGGTCGTAGTCGTGATCCCATGTGACGGCGGGCGTCCACGGCTCGCGGGGATCCGTCCTGCGTGCCTCGATGCAGGCCAGCAGCAGCGGCAGATTGCGGTCGGTATCGGTATCGTCGTCATAGTCGGCGTTGTAATAGGGGTTGTCGTCGGAGTCGTGGGTCACGATGCGCCAGCGGTCGCCGCTGATGCGCCGGAGCTGAAAATCGTGCTGCACGTTCCACTGCTCGGAGGGCACCCCGTCCAGTCCGGCAAAGTAGACCACGCTGCTCTCCAGCACCGTCAGCTCCGCCGTGTCGCCGTCCTGCGTCAGCTCCGTGCAGCGCAGGGAGTAGCTGTACGACTCGGCGTGGAGGTCGATAGGCGCCATCCGCCGAATGGCCGCCAGCGTGCGCCAGACCGTCCTGTGGTAGGCGGACTGGTCGTGGTTGGTAAACAGTACGGCGGGGTCGATGACCTGCAAATTGCAGACGGACTGGTAGTAGCAGTCCATAAAGTCCAGCAGCAGAAGCTCCTGCCCGGTGGTCATACCGTGGGCGGCTGCGCCGGAAATGCGCTCAAACGCGGCGCTGACCGGCTGCGGCTCACCGCCCCAGACAGACTTGTGCTGCCGCGTCCAGACCTCCGTCTCCGGCACGGTATCGATCACATCCGCCGGCTCGGTCGTCTCCTCCGGCGCAGGGTCGTCCCCCACGATGGTCAGGCAGCCGGACAGCGACAGTGCCGCAGTCAGCAGCAGGATCAGCAGGATCAGACGTTTCATCGGCGCAGCACCTCCCTTTCTTTCACCTAAAGGGTATTATAGCAAAATAAGCTCCGGAGTGCAACGCGCTCCGGAGCTTGTAGGGGTCTTTATTTTGCGTATTCCACGACCTTCGTCTCCCGCAGGACATGGACCTTGATCTGTCCGGGATACTCCAGCTCGTTTTCGATGCGCTTGGCCAGCTCCCGTGCCAGAATGACCATCTCGTCCTCGGACACCTGCTCGGGCTTGACCATGACGCGAACCTCGCGGCCCGCCTGAATGGCGTAGCTCTTCTCCACGCCGGGATAGGTGCCGGTGATCTCCTCCAGCTTCTCCAGACGCTTGATGTAGTTCTCCAGATTCTCGCGGCGAGCGCCGGGACGTGCGGCGGAAATAGCGTCGGCCGCCTGTACCAGACAGGCCACCAGCGTCTTGCACTCCACGTCGCCGTGGTGCGCCTGAATGGCGTGGATGATGTCTTCCTTCTCCCGGTACTTGCGGGCGTACTCCACGCCCAGCGCCACATGGGTACCCTCGAACTCGTGGTCAAGGGCCTTGCCGATATCGTGGAGCAGACCGGCGCGCTTGGCAGCCTGTACATCGGCGCCCAGCTCGGCGGCCATCATGCCGGCGATGTGGCTGACCTCGATAGAGTGCTGCAGCACGTTCTGGCCGTAGCTGGTGCGGTAATGCAGACGGCCCAGCAGCTTCTGCAGCTCGGGGTGCAGACCGCGGACGCCGGTTTCCAGCACGGCGCGCTCGCCCTCGGCGCGGATGACGCCGTCCACCTCGCGGCGGGCCTTCTCCACCATCTCCTCGATGTGGGTGGGGTGGATGCGGCCGTCGGCGATGAGCTTCTCCAGTGCCAGACGCGCCACCTCGCGGCGGACCGGCTCAAAGCAGGAGACGGTAATGGCCTCCGGGGTATCGTCGATGATGAGATCGGCGCCGGTCAGCGTCTCCAGCGTCCGGATATTGCGGCCCTCACGGCCGATGATGCGGCCCTTCATCTCGTCATTGGGCAGGGGTACCACGCTGACGGTGATCTCAGCCACATGGTCGGCGGCACAGCGCTGGATGGCGGTGGCCACGATCTCACGGGCGCGCTGGTCGGCCTCGTCCTTGGCACGGGCCTCGATCTCCTTGATCTTCAGCGCCGTCTCATGGGTGACCTCGGACTCCACCTGTGCGATCAGGTAGTCCTTGGCCTGCTCCGCCGTGAAGCCGGAGATGCGCTCCAGCATTTCGGTCTGGCTGCGCTTGATGAGCTTGATCTCCTCCTGCTCCTTATCGGCGGCGGCGTGCTTCTGAGCCAGCGCCTCCTCCTTCTTTTCGATCATCTCGGTCTTATGATCGAGATTTTCCTCTTTCTGCTGTAAACGGCGCTCCTGCTTCTGCTGCTCGGCGCGGCGTTCCTTCACTTCCCTCTCGTATTCGCTGCGGTTTTTCAAAATCTCTTCTTTTGCTTCGAGTAGCGCTTCCCGCTTCTTGTTCTCAGAGCTTTTAATTGCCTCGTTGATGATGCGCGTGGCTTCTTCCTCCGCGCTGGAGATTTCTTTTTCCGCTACGCCCTTGCGGTAGCGAATGCCGAGGAGGAAAAAGACCACCGCCGCCACAACAAACGCGGCTGCCGCCACGATCCAACCTGTTGCGGTCACTGTTCATTCCTCCTATGTTGTGATGGGTTTTATGGTGCGGCACAAAATGTGCCAATAGACAATAATCGAAAGGGACCCCTATCCTCCCGATAATAATCCTATACAATAGTAAACATATTATGGTCAACTGTCAAGGGCAAACGGCAAAAATCCCCGGTGATTTTTGGGCAGTTTCTCGATTTTGCCAACAACCGGCGGCTACTGGATATACGCGGCGGCGGCATAGCCCAGCTGTCCCTCCCGGCCCACGCTGTACCACTGGCCGGTGCGGCCGTAGACCGTCACCGCCGTGCCGGACGGCAGCTGCGCGACGACCCGCCCCGACGGGGACGGATATTCCCGCAGATTCAGGCTCCCTGACTGGGTGCGTACCGTGCCGCGCCACGGCGTGATGGGCGTGATAAACGGCAGCCCGAAATACTCCGTCAGGGACAATACGAGGTTGGCGGCGATGGCCTGGACGCTGCTTTGTATCCAGCGGGCATCGGCGTAGTTGTCGTGGTATCCCAGCTCCAGCAGCACGGCGGGCATCCGGGGCCGCCGCACCTCCCCCAGCGTGGTGGTGGAGCGGGCATAGACCTTCTCCGGCAGCGGGTAGATGGTCTGGAGGTTCCGCACGAAGATGTCAGCGGCACGCTGGCCGTTGGCGCTGCCGGGATAGTAGAAGGCGATGATGCCCCGGATGAAGCCCTCCCGGCTGCCGTCGGTGCTGGCGTTGGAGTGGAGCGCCAGATAGAAGTCATAGTTTCCGGCGTTGCCCTGCCGGATGGAGCTGGCAGCCGTCATCTCCGGCGTGTTGCGCCCGAAGCGGATGGTGTTGGCGGTGAGATACGGCTCCATGGCGTCGGCGATGAGGTTCATGAAATACTCCTCGCTGCCCGCGCCGGTGATATACGGATTGTATTCCTGCGTGGAGGAATATATCTTGTGTAGTAGTTTATTTATGTACTCAAGGTTTTAACAGCTTGCCCCAAGTACCCTTACCGGCGATTCCGTCAGCTCCAAGGCCATACTTGGTCTGAAACTTCTTCAGCGCCGTCTCGGTGCCCGCGCCGAAGTCGCCGTCCGCCGCGCCGCAGTCGAAGCCGTTGGCATTCAGCGCCGCCTGCAGCGTCTTGACATCCGCGCCGGCCATGCCCCGGCGCAACATCCGCACCTGCACGCGGATGGTCACATCCTGCGCCGCAGGTACAGGCACAGGCACAAGCGCCGTTTGGTTTGCGCTCTCAACGAACTTCACACCCAGCGCATTGCACAGCCCCTTGGCGATGGTCTCGCCGATAAATATGGTGTTGTCGATGAGCCATTGAGCAATACGGGGCACATCATGGAAGTCCACCTCGATATACACCGTAGGTGCCGCCGGATACTTAACCTCAAAAAGCGCAGGATAGGCACGAATGACATCAGATGTACCCGGCGTCACAGGGCCAAGAACGTCCATCACCGCTTTACACGCCTTGTATCCAGCACTGCTTTTTTTCGAACTGTAGCAGAACAGATGCGTTCCGCTGGCCTTGCCGTTGCAGGCGTTGGTGTGGATGGGAACGTGCAGGTCGGCCTTGAAGAGGTTGGATGCTGCCACACGGCTCGCCATCAAATCGTACTGACCCAACATCACCTCCACGCCTGAGCGTTCCAACGCCGCCTTGCAAGCCTCGGCAATGCGTCCGCACTGGATAGCCTCAGTTGTGCCGCCCACCGCGTAAGTGTTCCGCCGCTGGTCGCTGGGGGACAGGTATACCCGCTTAGCCATTGCCGCCCGCCCCCTTGTTGTAGTTGGCGGTAGAGATGCCCAACAGGGCACCAAGCAGCGCCGTTACGGCAGCGATGGTCATAGCCACCTGCTCGGCATAAGGCCATCCCCAGACGGATGCCAGCGCCACATAGAACGCACTAATGGCGGGCAGCACGATCATAACTACCCATTTCAGGATGTCATACACTTTGTTACTCAGTTTCATAGCTCTTCCTTTCCGGCTCAGCGAGCCTTCCCAAGATCCTCCAGATCTTCGATGCGGTGATTGATGACCTTGATCTGTTCCTCCACCACAGGCATTCGCCGTGCGAAATTGTTATGCTCACGCACCTCGCGGGTCAGCTCTTCGAGTTTGGTTTCTGTGACAGCCTGCGTTTTGCGATTGCTGACCAATACACCGCACAGGCTCAACAGCCCCGTGATGACAGCTGCAACGATCGCATCAGTCACACCTTCACCCCCTTTACACAACTCTTCTTCATCAGTTCCCCTCCATCCATTTATCAATATCTTTGGATTTCTTGTCGCGGTCGTATCCCAGCCGCACATATGCGTTCAGCAGGTACCCCTTCAAGGTGGCTCTGTCCGCAGGCCCCAGCGTCACATAGATGGGCTTGAAATAGCTGGTGATGGCAGAAGACAGCTGTTTCGGCTCCACGCCGTAAGACAGGTATTTCTTGGTGATTTCCCCTACGTTCTCACCATTCTCTACCGCCTCCAGATATACCGTGTATTTCCCGCTGGCGCCGCTTTCCCACTTCATGACTTCCAACCTGGCATCGCCCTCAGAGTAGCCGGCTTTATCCTGCAAGAGTGCAACAGCCCTCTCTTCGTCGATATAGCCGTCCTGATATGCATACCTGATATTGTTCTCATCTTTCCCCTTATAGGTCTTGAGTTTCATGGCGGGGTACACTGCTCCGACGGAATTGTTCCACATGACCTTTGCCTCTCGCATTGCAGCGGATACCGGCAGTCCCATCAGCTGGCTCATACCCTGCATGGTCTTGTATATCTTGCCGTAGGTGGTCATCTTCCCGTTGTATGTGGCATCGGTCGGTTTTTCCTGCTTGCCGGTGGCCAGCCGGACCGTCTCAGCCCACGCCTGATACGCCTTGACCATGTTCTCCATCCACGCCGTATCCATGCGGTCATTCCCCCAGCCGGTGGCGATGGAGATGATATCCTTGATGCCGGGTATCTTCCCCAAGATATTCATATCAGACAACAGATTCCCGTCTTTTCCCCAGAACGCTTCAAACCACTTCTGGAAAAATGTCTGATAATCGTCATCATCGCGGAATGCGTCCGCAATACTCTCCGCAACGGCCGCCGCCAACTGGCTGGCTGTATAGGCGAAGAACGCGGATGCCAACTTATCCTTGTTCTTCTCCAGCGCCTTCTTCCTGTCGCCGATCCGGCGAACATCCTGCGAATACGATTCGTAGGCATCCAGCACCATGTTATAACTCATGGTCGGCTCCGCCATGAAGGCGGTGGCAAGGCTCTTGAAGGTACTCCTGTCCCGCATGGTATGGCTGCGCGTCAGGGTGCCGTCCACCACCTGCGACCGGTATATCACTTCTCGGAACCGCAGCGCGGTTGCTTTCATCAGCGCGTCGCCCGACAGATGCTGTTTATCCTGCACCTCCAGCTTACAGGCATCCCACATGGCGCCCCATGTGATGCTGTCGCCCAGCTCCGCCGCTTTCATCGACCACTCCGCCAGTTGTTCCTTTCCGCTGATATCTCCCTTGATCTGGGCGCGGATGCCGCGTCCGATGTCCGTGTCAAAAAATCCCATGGACTTCCACAGGCCGATACCGGAATGCGCCTGCATCTCTTGAATGTTTGCTTTCACCTTAGCAGGGTTGGCAGTCAGCGCCTGTGCCAGGTATTTGGCGTCAATCACAGCTCCGGCCCGGACATATGCGGTCGGCTGCAGCAGCGCCACACGCAGGTTTGCGCCCACGGCCGCCACCTTGTAGCTGGAGATGGCCCGCTTCCAGAATCCTTCGCCGCGCCCAGCCTCTTTGGTGCCGTTGATATCCTTGATAAGTGTGGTGAAATAGTTGTTTCCGCCCTTCCCGAATGCTGTCTCAATGGAACGCTGCACGGTCTGCGTAAAAACCTGCCCCGTCTCGTTTTTGGTCTGCGTCTTGAAGTTGTACCACTTCATGGCATCCAGCACCGGCAGCGCCAGCGCATCGTACTTTGCCATATCTGCCATGTGGTTTGAAAACACATCGAAGATGTTCCGCACCACGATGGCATTGTTGGCATTTCTGGTCAGGCCCTTGGTGGCAGACAGGTTCAGCAGGCGGAACATATCGTTCGCCTTTGCTTCCGGATCAATGGCGTTCCGATTGCTGGGCTCAGACTCGATGGGGAAATAGACCGGCTCTGTGAAGGCGCGGTAGCCGAAGCGCTCCATACTCACGCGGTTGCCCCACGCGCTGCCCTGCTCTGTCATATACTTCTGCAAAGCGTCTGCCACCTCGATCTGTCGATCAGACAGCATGGCGGTCATATTGGCAACATCCTCCTGTGTCAGCACATACGGGTCTGCCTGTTTGAGCGTACCCTTGCCCTTTTCCAGCTTGATATCCTCCACACGGATACCGCCGCCCATAAGGTGGCCCATGGCCTGCTGACGCTTGGCCAAAGCGTACACGCTCATCAACTGTGCCGTGGTCATCTGCACCGATTTCCCGCTGCCCAGCTGAACGGTATGCAGCTTTCTGCTCCACTCCCGCACTTCCTCCTTGGTGTAGACGCTCTCGGCATGATCCATGACCGCCTTGGTGTTGAATGCCAGACGATCCCAGCCGTCCTGCAGCTCCTCGAAGATCGTCTCGCCGGCCTTTCCGTACTTCCTGAATGCGTAGAACGGCAGCGTATTTTCCCAATTCAGGAAATCCGTCACCTTGCCGACCGCACGGCTGGCGCCGCCCAGTGTTCCCAATTCGGCGATGGTTTTCTCCGCCGCCTCGTCCACAGCGGCAAAGTGTCGGTTGACCGCCATCTGATTGGCCTTGCTGATAGAATTGTTGAGGACGGTGAGAATGAAGCTCAGATCCTGAAGCTGTCCGGCATTCATGTTGTAAACGAAATCCGTCTCGCTGTCGAATCCCTTCATTGCCTGCTCCGCCAGTTTGATGTGCTCCTCGATCTTCTCCGTGAAGCCGCTGGGCAGGTCGACAAAGGCGCTGCCGTCCACAGTGGCGTCCCCCTCGTTGTACTTCGCCTGCCGCTCCAAAACGTTCTGGAGTCTGCTCAGTGCCCCGATGTACCGCGTATCACGCTTCGTGGGTTCTCCGCCCTTCTGGCTCTGACGGCTGTCGAAGCGCAGGGTGGACAGGAACCGCGCCAACGGTTCTTTCAGCCCCTCGGGGACGTGCTTCTTGTCCGTGTTGGTTGTCACCAGATCCATCAGGTGTGCCGCCTTGACCTCTACCCGTTTGCGATAGGTCTGGACGCTCAGACGCTCCTTGGCATCCTCGCGGTACTCCATCACCGCTTTACGGCGTTTTTCCGCTTCCCGCTTCTTAACTGCTTCCTTTTCCCGGACCAGCAGGTCTTTCAGGCTGCGGGTCGCCTCCAGTTCCAGCAGCTGTCTGTCCACCGCCTTGACGCGGTTCGTATCCTTGGTGATCTCCGTTTTAAGGGTCTGAATGCGAGCTGTATCCCGTTTCCCCTTGGCGAAGGAGAGTTCCTTCAGCTCCGCCTTGTTCTCCGCGATGCGCTGTTCGTAGGTCTCCGCTCTGCCAATGGTGTCCTTGTACTCTGCCAGCATCTTCCGCTCCCAATCGGTCTGAGCCGCACTCTCCAGCGCCGCGGCAAGGATCTCACGGTCAGATCTTCCGCGCTGCTGTTCGGCAATTTTTGTGTTGCTTTTTTCGTCCGAAGTGGGTATAATAGTATCAGAAGGTTGAGCATTGGCCTCACTGCCTCTGGCAGTTTGGTTTACGTCGGCATGTAAAGTCCGCCGGGTGCTCGACCTTTCATTTTGCCGTTCGGCGCTGAAGCTATACACATATTCACCATCGCTCCGTTCCTTGACGTTGATCGTCACGCGGTACGGGGTGGTTTCTTTTTCCCCGTATTCCTGAAACAGAATGTCGTTGATGAAATAGTGCCACTGGTTTACACCCTTGTGGGTCACGCTGGACTTGCCGGTCTCCTTTTTGGAGTAGTTGAAGGTGGATTCCGCCGCGATCTCATAGTAGTCATCGGCAAGGTCTAATGTAACGCGCTGTTCACCTGCGCTACCGTGCCGGTTGCCGACCATCAGCTTTGATGCGTCCGTCCGTGTGTTTTCCCCTTTATCAAAGGTCGGATCAAACTGCGCCTTGATCATCCGTGTGCTCCCGTCCTCGTTCCGCACGGTCAGCGGAATGGGCTTCTTGCTCCACACATTCTGAATAAGGGACAGAATATGCTGCGCCTTGGCAGCTTTCGGCGTACCCTTGGGAAAATTGCTTTCATAAACAGGCTTTCCCGTCTCGCTGTCCGTGCCGACACGAGCCTGCTGGCTCACGCCCTCACCCTTCCTGCCGGCGCTGACGTTGGAAAGTCCCTCTGCGAACAGGTCGCTCATACGCTCCAGCGCATCCCCCATCTGCCGAACCATGCGGCCCTCCTCGCTGTTGGGGTTCATGTCGGCATACAGTTTCCGCACACTGGCCGCCAGACGGCTCACCAGATCCTTCAGCTTCTGCCACAGCGTCCGGTCAGTCTTTTTCAGCGCCGCGATCTTCTCGGCGGCATTGGTATCGGTCAGCATGGATTCCATACTGTCGGCTACCACTTCCTCATAGGCGGCGTCATATTCCAGTCCCAGATTGTCCATCTTGGCGCGGATCAGTGCCTCGGTGTCCTGTCCGTTCTCCCTGTACTGCATGAACAGATAGTCCGCCAGCTTGTTGAAGCTCTCCGCCGCGTGCTGCCGGATCATGTGGGTATATTCGTGGCTGAGGGTATAGAGCATCGTCCCTTCGCCGTTGCTTCCGGCATTGATGTCCAGATAGATGTTGCCGGTGGTATGGTCATAAAAGCCGTTGGGTGCCTCCCGCGCATCCCCCAGCATAGTGGCTACATTGGCCTGATCCACGGTGCGCCGCCCGTCCGTCTGCTGGGTGGATGAGTAGATATGCACCTCGCCGCCCACCGTCTGGGACAGCACATCCGCCAGCTTCAGGCTGGTTCTCTGCACCTTTGACAGGCGGGACGTGTCCACGCCCTGCTCATAGACCAGCTTGCCGCTCTGTAAAGGGGCGGCGTTTTTTCTGCTCTCCGCTGCATCTGCACGGCGGCGGGCGGCGCCCAACTCATAGGCGAGCCGCCGCTGTCCATCGGTGAGATCAGCAGCAAAACCGTCCTCCCGCAGGTCGGTGTTGTACCGCCCCGCCCGATAGCTCTCCTGTACGCCCAGCAGGTAATTCCATCCGTCCCCGCCCTCATAGGCGTGGGCCAGTGCCGTCTGGGCATCGGCGGTCATGTCGGAATTGATAAGACCTTCATAGACGTCGGCGGTATCCTGGTCTGCAAAGCGCACATCGGCAGGGTCAACAGATTCGCCGGAGGACAGCCGTATCCTGCCGCCCTTGTCCACGCCGTCCACAGCGGCCGCCTGTCCCTTGTAGGATGTGCCGCCATCCTCGGATGCCTGATATGTACCCTTGACACCAGCGCGCGCTCTGGCCGTTGCCACCGCTTGCTCATAGCGCTGCTGCTTCTTCTGCGCCTGTACGTCATATGCGCTTGATACGGCGTGCTGCACACCGATCTGCCCGCCGGACAGGATTCCACCGACGACCGCGCCGCCCGCAAATTCCTCTGCCGCCGCCGCAGGGTCAAAAATGGCGTCATTCCCGATACCGACCAGAGGATTGCCCTTGTCGTACACGGCATTCTGCATCGCACGTTCGATCACGCCCTGCACGGCCTCCTCCTTGCCTTCGTCCAGCATGGAATCCACCCACGCTTTCCATGCGGAGGTGCCGCCTTGCAGCTCCTTGGGCAGCGTCTGGATACCGCCGCCGACCTCTACCGCTGCGTTCATCAGGCCGTTCCCCACGGCATATACCGTGGCGCGGAAGTCGTCTGCGCCATCCGCCTTTGCCTGTTCATATCCGGAGCCAAATACCTGTGCAAAAGAGAGCTGGAAGTTAGGGTCTTTTGCCATTGTCCGCATACCGGTCGAGATCGTGTTTACGATACCGGGAGAAGTTGCCGCCTGCGCTGCCAACTGCTCCGCCGTCATAACAGAGCTTGCGCCGCCGGTGAGTATAGCCGCCACAGCCTGCGGCACAGCTGCCACCGTTGCCGCTCCCAGATCTTCTGCGACCTCCGCTGCCCGTCCGCCTCGTGCCGTGTTTTCCGCGTACTTCTGCCGAATACCCTCCGCCTCTGCGTCAACGTCCTGATTCCATCGGTTGAAAAGCCATTTGCTCGTATCCGGAGCCACAACGCCGTTCGAACCTTCTTTTATGAAAGCACCCAGCAGATTCTCCGCCAACGCTCCCGCGCTGGTTCCTACCTTGGCAATCTGCGACAGACCGATCAGCCCTGCCTTTGCAAGACCCTGACCGTAATTATACCCCTCCCCGAAAATGCGCTTATCCGCGCCGTAGTTCCCGGCTCCGAAGGCAGCAATGTCCGCCACGCGGCCACGGGAGGGCTGCTCCTCCCGTGCCGTTTTTTCTTCCCGACTGCGGCGCTGCTCTTCCTGTGCCATCTCTCTGGCCAGTTCCTCGGCACGGCTGATCTCGCCCAGACGGCGGGCGCGTGCCGTGACGCGCTCCTTAGCCGTTGTCTCGGCAATGTACCCGCCGTCCATGCTCTTCGTAACGCCCATGGCGTTGGCACGGGCCAGAATGCGCTCCTTCGCGGTGCCACCGGTAGGCTTCGGCATGAAATACCCCTCCTTCTTATCTGCTCATCATGATGGGATTGTTGTAATTCTTCTTGGTCGTCTTGGCATAGATAGGCTTACCGCGCTTGTCCACACCAATCAGCTTGATATGCCCCCGCTTTTCCAGCGCCTCGGCATCATCGTAGCTGATCTCGCCGTATCCGGGTACGCTGATCAGATTGCCGCTGGTACCGTGACGGTCTGCATACTTTGAGCTGTCATCCTTCTCTTCTCTGCTGCCGCCACCGCCTCCACCGCCGCCTCTGCTGGCGGCAGCCTTAGCCTGCTGCCATGCCATGTTTTCGTCAAACTGGCGTTTATTCTCATCGAATTCAGCCTGCCAGCGGCGGTTTGATTCCTCCTGTTCCTGCATCCACTGGTCATCGGAAATACGGTCGCGGTAGTCCTTATAGGAGAAATCGCGCCCATCGCTCCAAACGCCATAGTCATAGTTGCGCTCGTTGTCGTAGCGGTCGGCCAGATAGCTGCGCTCATTCATCCAGTCAGAGACTGTATCGCGGTACTGCCCGTACTCTGTGTCATAGAGGTCTTTAGCCATGGCGTACTGATCTTTCAGTTCGTCGCCCTCCATTTGGTAGCGGTTCATGGCAAGCTGGTACAGCTCCGGCACCACATCTCCCAGCTTCTGCAGGTAGGCGTTATACTGCTGCTGGCCAACCGCCTGCCCATAGGTGGAGCCATAGCCGCCAGTCAGCGCCGCCGCCTGCCCCATGGTGTCCTGCATTGCCTGCTTTCCCTGCTGCACATATTTGTCCTTGTACTGCTGGTAAAGCGCATCACCGTTTACATCGTAGCTGAACTTCTCCCGGTTCAGGAGCTTGGACAGCGCATCATCCCGCTGCTGACCGTACTGCCCGCCTGTCCACTGCGAGGGCTTCCCCTCGTTATGTCTGGCCATCTCCTCGGCAAGCCGCCGCAGTCGCTCGCTCTCCTGATACTGGGTGTAGGAAAATGCCATATTCTCGGCCTCCTTTCAAAAATCACTTTGTTCTCTTCCACATATACACCACCAGATAAGGCGGCATATTGTCGTGTGCCTGCCCCTGACCGGCGGAGCTGATGGTGTGGGCGTGTTCTCCTGCGTCGTTGGTATACAGCGTATAGTAGCTGTCAGAAGCGCCCTTTCCCTCCGCCGTCTGACCGCTGCCTCCGCTGCGGTTTCCGGGGAAACCATGGCTGTGTTCTCCGTCATAGGTGGTAGTGCCGCCGTGGTTGTGGGCGGGCATCTGCGCTTCCGTCAGCGCCACTGTGGCCGCGCCGCCGGTCTTGCCGCCGGTATAGGTCGTGCCGGCGCCCAGCAGAAAGCGATCTTTCAGCTGTACCCACGTTCCTCCGAAAAGCGTTGTCGGATCTGTGCTGTTGACGGACAGATAGATGCTGCCAACGGGGTAGATGTCCAACGCCGTCAGCGGTGTCCCCGCCTTTGCTTTGATGTAGTCCGCCAGTTCTCTGGTGCCGTCACCGTCCACGATCTTTGTACTCCCGGTGATGGTAACGCCATTGTTGAACTCTGCGGGGAACTGGCACTCGAACACATCGCGCTCTGCCAGCTTGCCAAAGGCCGCGCCCTTGCCGCCTTCCCGCAGGCTGAAGGTCACAGACCTCGTGGGGATCAGCTTCTCGAATGTGGTGGTCTTACCCAGAGAGTCCTTTGCCGTCAGGCGCACCACATAGCTGACGGCGTTGCTGACCACGGTATTTCCTGTGACCATGACCGCCGTGCCGCTGCTCATGGCCTTTTCCGCCGAATAGGACGATGCACTGAACGCACGGTAGGCCGCCGTCAGTGTTACCTTGTTCTTTCCGCCCAGCGCCGTGCATCTGGCGGTAGCCTTAGCGGCGATATGCTCCCCTGCATCCGCCGGCAGCATTTCCCCATCACACCGGTAGATACTGGCCCCCGTGATAGTGGGCGGTGCATAGTCGTTCAATGACAGCAGGATGGTTTCCGATGTACTGTTGCCCCGCGAATCCACCACCGTGCAGATCAGCGACGCACTCAACTCCGAAATGATTTTTGTCCGCGCCACACCGCTGCTGGCCGTCACCGTGGTTCCCGCATAGGTAACGGTGAACTTCTGGATAGTCGCACCGTAATTGCCTGTCACCTTGGCGCTATTGAAGGTCACCTTTGCCTTGGAAAAACCTTTTATGGCCGCCGCAATACTCGCCGCCGCTGTTCCGCTGTTGTCGTAGGTAGCCGTGGCCCACCCCTTCTGTACCGTGGGTGTATACCCATCCGGCGGATACAGTGTCAGGGTCACCGTTTTCGTGCCTATCGTGGAGCTGCCGTACTTCGTCACCACCGTAATGGTGCAGTTGGTACCTGCTGACGTCACCTTGTCAATGAGGCTGGTGGGGATGCTCCATGTGGTACTCGCCCCCACATTGGACGCGATAGTTCCCTTGGCGCTTCCCACGGTGTAGGAGATGGTGTGCTTGTAGGAACTGCTCTGCCGGTTGGTGTAGACAATAACGCTGCCGCCCAGTTTGGCTGTGTATACGCTCAGTGTCGGCACAGATGCCGGCTCCGTGGCAGGGTCATCGTAAGTGCCGATATACGCGGTATACCCCACACTCAGGCCGGAGCGGCCGCTGTTGGAGCTGACAGTCACGCTGATGGATACACTGCTGGAATAAGAACTGCCGGAGATATACCAGCTGGCGCTGTATGCGCCGTCGCTCCACTGGTTTGGCAGATTGTCCTTGATGGTCTTTGTCTCACCGTCCACTGTGGCGGTGATGTTATAGCCGAAATACGACCCGCCGCCCAGCGGCCCCAGCGATATGGTGAGATAGCCGGAATACCGGCTGCCGCTGTCCCTTGTGATGCTGTCAGAGATGGTCAGCGGGATGGTGGGCGCACTGCCCCATGAATATGATGTCGACATCAGCTGTTTTCCCCCGTCCATCGAATGGAATAGCCGCCGGATGCATCTACCGTCCAGCTGCCCATGGTGATGCTGCCCGTGTGGATGTTCGTCACCGTCAGTGCATCGTTGGCAAAATATGCCACTTCCCGCCCGCTCACATAGAACGACAGCTTATCCGCCGTCCAGATAGACATATTCTGTGTGGTGTCGATGGTTTCGTACTCCACACCGCCTACTGTCTCTTTGGCTCCGGTCACTTTGATATCCTGCCCGATGGCAATGCCGATGACCGGTGTCAGCCCCTCGTATCCCACCACACCCTGTCGGATATATCCGTTGGTAGTGGTGATGTAGTTGTCCATGATCTCGCTGTACGTTCTGAAGCTCTGTTCCAGCCCCTGCGCCGTGGCGGTGATCTCGTTGCTCATGGTTTCTCGGAAGGTTCCGAATTCAGACTGCGCCACATACTCGCTTTCCAGCCGGGTGGTCAGCACCTCCACGCTTTTCTTGATCACACCTGCCGTCTTGACGATCAGCGTTTTCAGTTCCTTCTGCACACGATAGAGCTCTGCATTTTCCCTGTCTCCGTGTGACTTCCCGCCGCCTGAGCTTTGTGCCACACGAACGGTCGCCGCCGTGCCGCCGGTCACTCCGTCTGCGCTGCTGTTTAGCTGCTCTACCAGTCGAAACAGATATCTCCTTACATCCTCCAGTTGGCGCGATGACGTGCCCTGTAGTACAGGCGGTGTCGGATACATCACAAATCACTCCCCACTTCCAGAATTTTGGTGAACGAGAAGATTCGCACCGTGCCTTTACCAGACAGGCGCAGTCGGAAGTGGTCACACCGCCGGGGAATCACCGGAATTGTCAGTGTCCGGATACCGCTGACAGTTCCGCCGCCACGCAGCGCCTCCCACGGGTGATCGTCATACTTCACCTCCAGCCTGAGCGAGGGGCTGTCCTCCGCACTCAGCTGAATATTGCACCGCCCCAGATACTTCCGATCCGGATAGTTGTACCCGATGATGCCCGTCTCGGCCACCCACTCCACGGGATCCTCTTTCGTCCCCTGCGTTCCCTCGACACACATCAGCTGCTTGCCGTCCGCGTCGATATAGAAAAGGTCGTCGTCCATCGCGGCGAACTGCAACACGTGGGCGTTGTCCTCCTTGTGCCAAAGCCCTCGTACTGTGTTATAAACGAACAGGTACCACCGGCCGTCCGTCCCCTTCATGCTGATATAATATTTCCCGCCAAAGCCTCCGGCTGCGGCGCTTCCATATCGCTCCTGCCCAAACACATCGCCAACAGAGCTCGGGAAAGAGCCGTCATAGGCGCACACGCCTGTTCGTCCCTTGTAATACAGCACCTCATTGACCACGCAAAGGCTCTTGCTGCTGCCCTGCTGCACGCCGCGCCCTACTGTCTCAGTGACCTGATGGGCGCCGCTGGAGCTGATAGCGATGCGGTGTATCGTATTTTCCTTGAAGAATGTAGGATATCCAAGATAGTTGATGCACCCAGTCCACACCCCATCTGAGCCGACAGATCCGCGCCACGCATCGGTGGATATACCAAGAAACACATTCCAATTCTTGAAGTCCCCCAGCTTACAGCAGTACAGTTCGTTGACCACTTCGCCGTTCACCATGCCGTATTTGCATCCCCAAATACGGTTCTGTGCCTGACAGACATAGTCCATGTCCGGCACATCTCGCCGCACAGTAATACTGCTCCCAGTCTGTTCATAGGTGATATCCACCAGTCCAACCACCACGATATAATCATTTCCCTTGGAAAAAATGACCTTCGTGCCGTTGAGTTCATCGAACTGTTCTTTGACCACGGTGCTGTCCCCCGTGTATGACACGCCGGAAATGTTGACGCCGTCCCCTTCCTCGAATGCAGCGCCGATACCGACAGCAGATATCTTCGTATACACCGTTGCCACCGCAGACCAGTAGCCTGTTGCCTCGCTGTATACCTGCAGGCTGTGCGGCTCCTGTGTGGTGTCCAACCAATAATCACCGCCAGCGGGTGTTTCCGGCTTTGCGGAATGCACCGCTCCCAGTGCGGAACCGTCTGCCATGCAAAGGGAATACACCACGCTCCCGCTGCTTTTGAACGATGCCTCCATATTGCCGAAGTCTGTCAGGTCTTTTGTGTTCAAGTACTTCTTGTCCGGCCAGATCAGAAGGTACGCGCCCATACTCACCAACCGCTTTTCTCCGTCGGACAGTGTCAGTCCCGTGACCTCCGCGCCGTTAAAATACAGTTTCCCCTTGTCCACGATGGCCAGCGCATCCTTGGCGATCAATCCCTGCGGTTCCTCCAGTCTCTGTACCATACCGCGCCGATGGCGGGTAGACAGCATGGGGTAGTCGGCAGAGGACATATTTTTCATATCAAAAAACGAACCCTCCGCAATTTTCAGGTTATGGTCATATCCGCCGAACACGGATACCACATCCCTGCTTGCGGAGGGCACTTTCAAAATAGGATATTTCATGCTGTATACCCCTTACCAGAACTTCAGCTTCTCGCCGACCGGTCTATGTGTACGGTTATACCAACCGGCGAATCGGTCATACTCCGCCTGAAATGTCAGGATGGAGTTGTTGTAGCGGGCGATCTCGTTGTGTGCAAGGTCTGCCTGCGCTGTCAGCCACAGCTCATACACGCGGGCATAGGGCGGAGGTGCCGTCAGCTCCGTATCCCTGCCGTACAACAGCAGATCCGGGTCATCCACCTTCTCCCCGTGCGGTATCAATACCTCTCTGATGATGGTAGTTTCCAGCTGCCGCAGCCACTCGTTTGCCTGATCATGGCTGATTCCGGTGTCTTTACGGATGAATCCCGTTACCACGTCACTTACTTTCAAACGCTGATCCAGCATTCCGGTATACCTCCCTTCTCAAAAGCGGGGGAGGCGATCAGACCTCCCCCGCTTTTTCGTCATTCGCTGCGAACGGAATCCTCGTACTCCATGGCCTCCATGGCCATCTCCTCCGCGTGCTCCAGCACCTCTGCCACACACGCAGGGACTTCCACGGGCACGCCGCATTTGATGAGGTACTTGTCGCCGTTGACGCGCACCATGACCTCCTTGGGGCCGTCCTTGGTGCGGGGCAGCTTGATGGTCACCTTCTCCTCCACGGGAATCTCCGGCGCCGCCTTCTTCCTGCTGTTCTTCTTGGGTACCTCCGGCGTGGTGTTGTTCTCCGGTGCGGGAGCCGTCATGACACCGTCAGAGACGTCCGCGGCCACGGTCACGTTGTTCTCGTTATTGTCCATCGTTGTTCTCCTTTCCTCAGTTGGCACGGGCGCGGGCAGAATACGCACTGCCGCACTCCACGCGCATCATGTAGAAGTCCACCAGGATCTCAGCGGTCTTGATAGCCTTCCAGCCCACGGTGGAACGCTGGTTCAGGGGGTCGGCAGTACCGGCACTTCCCTTGGGCTTGATGATGGTCTCCGCGCCGCCGCCTTCGATCTCGGTGACGCCGTAGGCGTTCTTGCCGAAGATCAGGTTGCCGAACACGGCACCGCCGCCGGCGCCGCCCTCGCCGGGATAAATGACGGCATTGTCCTCTGCCGTGATGGCGGTATCCAGCGTCAGTGCGGAAGTGGTGTTGCTGACCACCTTCACGCGCTTATCGCCGATGAGCACATACCGACCGGCCAGTGCATTGGCAGCCACCGTACCGCCATCGAAATTGACGGTCTTGCCGGCGCTGGATACCGCACCGTTTACCGTCAGCGTGCGGCTGTTGGATGCCAGATCCTCGCCGCAGTAGATCTTCGCCTCGGAAGTCTCCACGAAGCGGACACCATCCACCATGCCGACCTCGCCGTTGTACAGCTGGCGGGTGTCCGCATACTCATGGGGCTTACGCCACTCAGGGTCGCGCTTCAGGTCATAGGCCGAATAGGGATGAATGATCATCACATAGCAGCCGTCATCGAACGTGGGCACGTTCATGGCCTTCAGCTCCGTGCGGGCCTGCTGTACCAGCTTCACGGTCAGCACGGCAGACTTATCCAGCTTGGAGCGGCTGGACACCTCCGTCTCCGCACCGGCGGAGCTGCGCAGCGGCGCATACATGACCTGCAGGCCCTGATGGAGCTTATTGCGGGTCACGGTGTCCAGCGTCAGGCCCATCTGCTTGCCGATGACGTCCACAGCCTCCAGCGCCACGGGGTCGATGGCCGTCAGATCCAGCTTGTCGGAGATCGTCACATAGTCGCCGTACTGGCTGACGGTGGCGGTCTTGGCGGTGGCGCTCAGCTTCTTTCCGTTGGGGGTCACGCCCTCGGTCAGGGGGGTCAGCGCCTTGGGCAGGTCGCCGAACTGGCGGAACTCCACGGACTGGCCGCCATTTTTGGGGATGGGGCGCTTCTGGGCGAACTGGTCATGTACCAGCTGGGGTCCCGCCGTGCGGATGAGTTCCTTGTCGTAAAACGTCTTGTTCTCCACCGACATACCGGCATCGGTGGTCACGTTGGTGTTGGGGTCGGCGAACATCTGCAGCATCATCACAACTGCCATCGCCTTATTGAGCTTTCTGATATCGGTTTTCATACCTCTCCTTCCTTTCGGGGTCAGAGCGTAATGCGCTCTCCCCGAAGCACACGCTTGCGGATGTCGTCCATCTGCTCGTTTGTCATGTTGGCCACGTCGATCTTTCCCACAGATGCCGCAGAACCCTTGCTGCCGTTCTCGGCGGGTCTGGCGGCATTGGCCCGCACAGCGGCCGTGACCTTCTCTGCCGCCTGCTGTGCGGCTACCTGCATGGCTGCAGGGATGATCTCGTCCTTGTGGATGACCTCATAGGCCGTCTGTACATTCACGCGGTTTCGCAGCAGGCGGCAGAAGTCCTCATTCTGCAATTCCGTTTCCAAATCGAAGTTGGGATACAGCATCTTGCACTGTTCCCCCTGCTGCTGCCACTCGCCATAAATGCGCCGCGTTTCCTGCTCAGCCTTGTAGTCATCCATCTGGCGGCGGAGATTGGTAGCTTCTCGTTCCAACCGCCATGTTTCGCGCAGGGTATCAGGGGAAATCCCCTTCTTTTCCGCCTCGCGGATCAGATAGGATTCATCGGCGTTCACGGCGCGGGAAAGTGCCTCCACATCGCCGGGATCTACGCCGTACCGCTGTCCCAGCACCGTCAGCATGGGCGTCAAGGACTGCAAACGCTCCACCTGTTCCCGCGTACCGCGCAGCCGTCGCTGTACAGTATCCTTCACCCGGGCGTCATACAGGTCTTTGAACTCACCCTTGATCATCGCCTCAAATGCGGCGTTGCGATCCGGCCCCTTTTGTCCCGCTTCTCCAACCACCCCGGCGGCAGGTGCTGCACCATCCACCGCCGCCGCAGCGGCAGAAGTGCTCTCGCCCGTCTGGGGAGCGGCGACCTCCCCCGCACCTTCGGCAAAAAACTGAAGGTCACAGCCATCAAAATAATTCTTCATCGGTTTTACCTCCTGCCCTTTGGCGGGCGACTCCATTTGTATTGGCAGGGCGTTCCTCCGCCCCTGTCAAACTGATGTACGACGGATACCGGTCAGCCAACAGCTCGAACCCTGTCCGAATCGTAGCCAGCACGTCCAGCGCCTGCGGCGTCGCCGTGCAGCACAGCTCCATGCTGCCCTCCTGCATATGCAGTTCTCTCACCTGCTCCAGCGTACTGATGCGCGCCGCAGCGGTCAGGCTGAGCATGGATACCGCAGCACATACGATATCCTGTCCTCTCGGTGCATATCCGGCGTGACCGCTCACGGTCAGACCGGCCGTATTCCCTTCCCGGGTGAATCTTACCTTGACCATATCAGCGCCGCCTTATGTCGGTGCCGTAGAATCTGCAACACGCTGCCGTGCTTTTTTCGTGTTGCTGCTCTCGCCCAGACGGCGCTCGTCGCCTCCGGCCACGGCATTGCCCTGCACAGCTGATGCCGCGTCCCTATCCCCTGTGGGCGGTGCCTGTACCGGTGCCGAACTGCTGCCTCCCATGGCGGCCAGCATACTTGTGTCGCCTGTCACAGCTGCCAGCTTCTGCATCAGCATGACCATCTGCTGCTGCATCTGCTGCAGCTGCTGATACATCGTCCCGTTTTGCGCGATGCGCTGCATAATAGCCTGCTTGCGGTCGAAGTCCATCATTTCCAGACAGGCCAGCGACTGATCGGCAAGCTCCGGGTTGAAGAACCCGTTGTTGTAGAATTGCAGTGCCAACTCATTCTGGCTCATTTTGCTGTAAGGCGACTGCTTTTGTGCCGTGATCTCCACATCGAAAAGCGGCATTCTCAGTCCCATATCCGTACCGAAATCCGTCCCCTGCACCTGCGGCTGGAGCTGTTGGTTCGTGTAGGTGATGAAATCCCGAACGCCATCCTCTCCCGTAATACGGAACTGTCGCGGCAGGCTGTAAAACTGCCGGATCAGCTCCACCACCAGCAGTATCACTTCCCGATAGGCACGGAACGCACTCTTATTGTGGTCGCGGCTGAGCTTACTGCCCGCCTCCTGCATGGCCGCAATGGCGGAAGCCGCCGTCACGCCGCTGGTGGTGCCGCCTGTCGAGATATCGCGGTTTCCCGTGGTTTCCTTCAGCTCGTCTATCTTCTGTGTCAGCACGTTCAGATAGATGCTGCTCAGAGGCTTCCCCGTGATGGGTACGATGCTGTCCTCTCCCAGATTGCCGGTGACGTGTACAAAGGCATTGGTCTGATCCGCGAATTCCTCCTCGTTCACACCTCCATCGGTGCGGATAAAGAAGCGCGGCTTTACGTTGGCGAGCATATTCATCAGCACCGCCTGCCCGCCGCGGTCAATGTACTCCTGCGAGCACTTTCCGATATCCACATATCCGAAGCCGCAGGGTGTTCCCTTCATGCGGATCAGCGGATCGAACACGAAGGGATACTTCCCGTGGTCGTACAAGCCGCGATTAGCATACTGCGGGTCGTTCTCCGTGGCGTACAGCACCGTATCTCCCACGAATTTGCAGTAGTGCAGCACCGTGCGCCCGCTGATGATGCGTTTGTAATACCAGTCCACCACAGCCGACTTGCCGGTGGTATCCACGGTGTCGTCATAGGCGTACTTCGCTGCGGAGAACGCACCCTCACCACCCAGCTTGCCGGCAAGCTCCGGATGCTGCTCTAACAGCACATCATTGTCCATCAGCTCCGTGTGGAACAGGTCACGGCTCTCCTGTATGTCCTCTTTTCCCGGTTCCCAGAACAGATTCAGCACATCCGTTTCCCTGATGTCGATATCGCCCAGCCCATTACAGGCCGCGCCGTCCCAGAACACACCGTACACGCCTGTGCCGCCGATGAGCTTGTTATCCACATGGTCGGAATAGGTCTTCTCGAATCCCGCCTGATCCAAGATCACCGGCACAATGGAGGATAGCCGCTGTGCCTCCTCCTCGTCGCCGCGCTCTCTCGGCAGGATGTTCGGTGCAGGGAAGTTGTCCATGGCGTCTGCGTGCTTGTTCATGATGCAGTTCAGCAGCCAACCGGACGCAGGCTCCACCTGCTCCCCGTTCGCCTGTTCCCGCCGCATACACTCCCAGTGCCTGAGCCGGAACCACTTCTCTGCATCCACCACACGCTGCTCCAGATTGGACTTGCCCTTCTGATACTTCCGCAGCGTGCTCCACGCCTCGCGGATCTGTTCAACACCGATGGCCTGCACCACCGGCTCCTTCACGGCAGCTTCCTGCCCCTGTGCTGTCTCACGCATCATTTTCCTCCCTTATGATCTGCATCCTCGGCCTCCGCACCGGCTGCGCCAGATCTTCCTTCCGCAGATCCAGCGCCACACGCGCCGGGTCTTCCAGAAACGGATCTCGTTCCGCCGGCACCCTCGGCTTGATGGGACGCGACATACACATATACCGCACTTCGTCAGCTACATGATCCTCCTGCGCGGTGTCAAGATCCTCCGGTGCCGTCTGGCTGTACTGCAAAAGCGGCATCGTGCGGATAAATGCCTTGCAGTTTTCGAACACATACAGCATGGCCATGCCGTTCTCATCAAACTGCATCCGGTAATGCACCTGCATCCATCCGGGTATGCGGCTGTGGTCACCCTTGGAAAACAGCACCCTGTGCTTTGCCGCCGTTTCCTCAACACTCTCACCGGTGGATTTATCCCAGATAGCCGGGTCAGCCACGCCCTGTATCGTTCTCCCCTTCAGCCACGGGTGCTCATCCTCGATGCGCCGTATCTCCGCAAACACCTTATCCGGCGTCCACTTCACGCCCTCGTTGGGCGTCCCCGTGCAGCCGTACAGCTCGGCGATGCGGTACAGTACGCCATCGTAGTCCACCGCCCACCAGCCGCAGGAGAAGGGCCGCGCATAGCCCCAGTCGAAGGAACGGTATACCTTCCATCCGGCGGGTATGGGGAACGGTTTGATCACATGGGTGTTTTGCCGATCCTCATAGTGTGCCGGATCGTCCCTGAACTCCTCGAAAAACTGTCCTTCGAATACGTCCCAGCGCCCCTCCAGCCACGCCAGCCGCTGCGCATGCGGCAGCGCCTCCAGCTGCTGTACATAGTCCGGCTGACTGGCCATCAGCGCAGCATTGTCCGTGACAAGGCTCTGTGTAAAGCTGTACTCCTCCGGTATCTCGTTTTTCTCAAAGCGCCGGTCGATAAACAGCCGCTTGATGTACTGATGCCCCTGCCCTCCCGGGTTGCAGGTGTAATAGATACGCTTGGGGAAATCGTTTACACCTCGGACGCAGGCGGTGATGGTCTGCATCTGGTGTTCTGACAGTTGCGTTGCCTCATCCAGAAAGATCACATCATACTCTGCGCCCTGATATCGGTCGAGGTCTGTGTCCTTGGCGCAGTATCCGAACTGTATGACGCTGCTGTTCGGGAAGCTGAAGCGCTTCTCCGTTTTGTTGTAACGTGCGATACCGTTCAAGTCCGCCCGCATCTGCTGTATGTGGTTCTGCCGCAGCTCCTCATAGGTGCGCCGCACGATAAGGATGCGGATGCCCGGATACCGCAGCGCCAACAGCTCCGCCTTGACACGCACCGCCCAGCTCTTTCCTCCGCCGCGCGCACCACCGAACCCGACGTGCTTTGTTGCCGCCTTCAAAAAAAGCGCCTGCTTGGGATTCGGCGGCGGTATTCTCAGCACCTTCATTCGCTGTACTCCTCCAGCGGCGTGTCTATGATCACCTGCACGGCGCTGCTGTCTGCATCGTTGTTGTCATCGCCCAGCAGATCTACCACGACACGCGCCGCCCGTGCATCTCCGGCAGCCGCCGCATCCACCATGCCTACGACCACGGCCATTTGGTTGTCAATGTCCTCCGGGTCTACATACCGTGCCGCCAGCTTGTTCCACTTCCGCTTATCAGACACGGGCAAAGAAAGATAGAGGTCAGCCGCCTCCCGCAGACTCCGCTTTCGCCGCCGGGCAATGCCGGACGCGATACCTCCGGCCCGTCCACACTCCCTCGCTTCCTCCTTGCTTCTCTCGCTGAACGGGATGAGGTTTTCAGCTCCCCCTGCCACACGCTCACCTCCGTCTACTCTGCGTCCTCCTCTGCAGCATCCCGCATATACTTATATCCTGCCATCAGATAGGTCATCTGGTGTCCCAGGCGCTCATACGCCCTTGCCAACGTCCGCGACACGGTGGACTTGTTGACGCCTGTCAGCTGCCCGATCTCCTCCATGGTCATGGGTGTATCGTCCATCCCGACCATGTACAACCGCAGATACTCCCGCTGATGCGGTGTCAGCTCATTTCGGATGTACAGCGGGAGCATCAGATCCAAAAGCCGCTTCAATCCACGATTGCTCATCTCCATCTCGCTGCGCGAGTCGAGATAGCTGTGCAGCCACTGCTCGTAGATCTTTCTTTCGGCCAGAAACTCTACCGCCGTCATGTTTCCTGACGACTCGCCTCTCGCCCTTGCCATTTCCAGCACCTCCATACCGCCGTTGCATATATTTCAGCACCTTGCTCATATCGGCACGGATCGTCTCCAGCTCGTGTATGCGTACATTCAAAGGCTCCGATTCCTCCATCGTGTACGCCTCCTTCGCCGCCGTCCGCAGCTCGTGTATACGCACGGTCAGCAGTTCTCTGGATTCCTTGTATTCTTCTATCATTTCAAGCATTGTTGCCATTCACTGCACCTGCCGTTTCCACGAAAAGAATGATCGGGCCGCCCGCAAGGACAGCCCGATCTATTCCTCCCTCTCCCAACCGAGCAACGACGCCGGCGGGACTTGAACCCGCGACCTCCTCTATGTGCTCTCGCCAACTGAGCTACGGCGTCGGATATGGGCGGCAGTACCGATATGGACCATCGGTACCACCGCCCTACCCCTAAGGAGAAAACATGGTGTGTGCCGTCCACAACAAAAGCATATCACATTTGTTGGGACTTCTTGGCTCATCTTTTGATTGATAATCCGCTATTGTACCTATAATATCGCGCAACATCGTATATAAAATCCTGCTGCCACCGCTTGGCCGTGGCATAGCTGCACGGGATCACCCCCGCCGCGCCCTCCAGCGTATGTGTACGGGAAAAGAGCGTCATGTGTACCACCTGCATCCGCTCCCCGCCGTCCCGCCTGCCGCGCGTAGCCTGTACCGCGTTGGCAACAGCTCTCTGCTCCTCCGCTGTCACCTGTGGATATTCCCGCAGGATGTTCCGGATGTATCCCCACCAGATATTCCGTGCCTTGCTCATGCCTGCCCCTCCAGCCGCTCGATGGCCACACAGATGGCAGCATACACCGTCGCCGGCATCTCACGGTTTTCCAGATAGTCCCGCAGCACAGCCGCTGCTTTTTTCTCATCCATCCCGCTTTCCCTCCTTCTGCATCTTTTTTCTGTACGCTTTCCGTGCCGCGTCGCTCCGTACCTTTTCGCTGGGCAGTCGGTTGTACCGGCTGGCACAGCTTCCCGCGCACCGGCAGTCCGGCAGACGGCAGGTAAAGCAGTCGCTTCCGTAGGGACAAACCTCATCCTTCACCGGTCTCACCCCGCTTTCCATTTCCGCAGTAGAAGTCGTCCGGCACCTCGCAGTCCACACAGACGCCGTAGGTGCAGAATCGCCCGCCCACAGCTTCATAGCTGTGCTCACATTCCCAGCAGTGCACCACCGGGGCAACCTCGGCAGCGGGGAACCATTTCACTGTTTCTATTGCATCCCTGTAGCACAATTCCGAGAAAGTGTCTGGATTGCAAGCGTCCAAATTCCTTTTCAAGCGGTCAATTACCGCTTCCCGCTTAATGTATTCAGACATTGTCATCCCCCGTGCTTTCTTTCGACGCTGTGCATTAGATCCAGAACATCCTGCGCAAAAGGATACTCGCCCGTATTGTCCCTTACTACTTCCACCAGGAAACTCTGCATATCGCGCCAGCATTCCATGTAAAACATCAGTTCATCATCTCGGTTCATCTTTCATCGTCTCCTTTTCCGCCACGGCCTTGGCAAACTGCGCCAGTCCATCACTCATGTCCGCGATCTGCGCATCCCGCCGCAGTACGGTATCCCGCAGGGCGGCGTTTGCCTGCATCAGCGCATCGATGTGCCGCTGCTGGTTCTCGATCAGGTCAGCGGCGGCGGTATTTTTCTTCTGACTGCAATCCTCATTGGGGCTGCTCGTGCCAAAAAACGCGCAATTCCCCTTGCAATCCGCTTCCGAGCTTGCACAGCACCGCAGCGCGGTCACGATCTCATCTTTGGACATACCTGCTCCTTTCTGTACCTCGTAGCAAAGTCTCCAGCTTCATAGCGCTCACACCGCTCCATTTCGGGTGTTCTGACCTTGATGCTGGGGAGTTCCTTTCTGCCAAGGGCATATTCCTCCCGGTGCTTCAACAGCCAATCACGGTAACACTTTCCCTGATCACTGTTTTCCACCATGACGCAATACCCACTCCCCGCTGGGCCTTTTCTGCTTTCATCCAGCCATTTGCATCCGTGACAATTCACGTCACTCCTCCTTTTCCCACCGAATTTTCATTTGTGCCGGGTATAGGTCAACCTCCGGTCTGCGCTTTCCTGTCCACCGGAGGCCGCCAGCTTGTCCCACGCACTTCCAGCCAGCCGCCCGGAGGCTGGCCCCGTTTTCACTCTCCAGAATGTAGGTCACCAGGCGTTTATACCCCATGGCGCGGGCGGCTCTCCATGCGGCGGCGTAAAGCATGGAACAGGCGTTGCGGGTTCCGTCTGTGCAGAGGCGGTTTACCTCCAGCGTCCATCCGTCATCCAGATGTCGGCTCACCGGTCTGCCCACAATGGCAACGCCCACGATTTCCTTTCCGTCCGTGCAGCCGATGGAGAACTTGTGTCCCACCACCGGCTTATGGTGTCGGTGGTGCTGCTCCACAAAGGCGTTCGCCTCCTTGAGCGTCATCGGGCATACTTCAAGGCTCATTCCTTTGCCCCCTCCTACACCGCCACGCAGTCCATCAACTGCGCCATTGTCGTTATGGTCACGTTGCACCACTCCGGCAGGTTGGCACGCACCAGCGCGGATGCCACCGGTGGACACACCGCGTTGCCGCACCGCGCCACCTGTGCGCTCTTTTTGTACTCGTTGCCCAAATAGTCACGGTCAATGATGTAATCCGGCGGGAAGCCCATCGCGTTGTACAGCTCACGGGGCGACAGCATCCGCAGACCGATATCCGCGATGTAGTACAGTGCGCCGCCGATCTCCAGCAGAAGCACATCGTCCTCCGCCAGCGTGTAGCCGCAGAACTCATTCAGCAGGTCGCGGATCAGCGGCCAGTGGCCCAGATCGTCACCGCTGCGTATCTTCGCCAGATGTGCCCTGCACACGGCGAAAACACCGGAGGACGTCTGCGTGGGCAGCGGTTCCGTGGGCTGTGTCCCGACCTCATCGCCCTTAAACTTCACCACATGGGCGGCACATACCGCATTGTGGTCAATGGCCGTCACCGTTGGCAAAGGCTCGCCCACCTTTTCACCGACCACACCGCCGTAATACTTGGCAATGTGAGCGGCGACCACCGCCTCACGGTCGTGGCTGGTAACGGTGTGCAGGGGGTCTTGCACATCCAGCGGCCTGCCGCCGGTGTAATACTCCACCAGATTGGCGCAGGTCAGGCCGTATCGGTTGGAGGCGTCCACCGTGTTGATAGGCGTCCCCAGCCCGGATGCCCGAACGTGTTCCGTCTGTTCCGTGTGATACTGAATGAGGGATGGAGACACCAGGCAGGCTTCCTGCTTCGATACCGTTGTAGGCACTGGCTCCCGTAAATCCCTGATTCTGTCCCCGCCGCCGGTCTGCCCGATGCTTACAAGGCTCGGCGTTACCAGCATCTGATTCCCTGCGGTCGTTACGGTATGTACCGGCGCTCCGACCGTCCCGCCCACGCTGTTGCTGGTGTTGGTCACCGTCACAGGCGCCAACAGAGGTCTGCACAGATTCTCCTTGCCGGTGCCGACCACCGTAGGAACCGGCGCGTCCATGTCATGCACGCGGGGTGCCTGCCCCTTGCGCTCACCGTACCCCGTTGGTACGATAAACGGCTTGCCGCTGCGGATGGTGAACTTGTCCACACCTCGGATGACGCGCCGCATGGTGTTCTTCGCCAGCGGCCGCACCGCCTTCAAGCCATATCTTTCCATGATCTCCGCCTTGGACGCGAATACCGATGGGCAAGGCAGGCTCCAGTCGATGATCTCCGCCGCGCTGCGCCACTTGGGCAGTCCATCCGCGCCGGTCTTGCTGTGGGTGGGCTTCGGCCAGACAATAGGCTTCCCGTCACAGCGGGCGACCAGATAGAAGCGCTTACGAGAGGTAGGCGCACCGTAGTCCGCCGCGATCAGCTCCCGATATTCTACGGTGTATCCCAGCTCAGTGAGTTGGTCGATGAATTTCCGGAACGTGGTGCCCGCCAGCTTCTTCACCGGCTTGCCCTTCCCCACAGGCCCCCATGTCTGAAACTCCTCCACATTCTCCAAAATGATGACGCGGGGCCGTACCGTTGCCGCCCAGCGCAGCGTGATCCACGCAAGGCCGCGAATCTTCCGGTCGACCAGCGCAGCGCCTTTAGCTTTGCTGAAGTGCTTGCAGTCCGGCGAGAACCACGCCAGCCCCACAGGCCGACCCCGGCACACGGCCTTGGGGTCGATGTCCCACACGGACGCCTGAAAATGCTCCGTGTACGGGTGGTTGGTGCGGTGCATGAGGATGGCCGCCGGGTCGTGGTTGACGGCCAGCGCCACCAACCGGCCCGTGGCGATCTCAATGCCCGTTGATGCCCCTCCACCGCCGGCGAAATTGTCCACGATGATCTCGCCGTCAAATGTTTCTTGTGCGTATACCATGCTTTCCTCCTTCAAGCCTTCGCGGAGAAGATACTTTACCCCATAAAAACCTTCTCCGCGTCTAACAAAAACACACACCGTTTCTTTGGGGATCGTTTTTGTTTCTTCTGCTGTGCGCAATGCCCTGCAATTTCAGCGGTTTCCGGCATTCGGGGTCGAGATACTTATCCCTCATGTGAACAGCGGGAAAGTATCTCACCAAAAACCGCCTAAAAAAACAAAGTCAAATTTGTTCGTGATTCAGACCGTCCAACACCGCCACCAAAGCATCTGCATTCTCCAATGTCCGCTCCTTTCGGTATAATGCTTTGGCTCTTTCCGTTTCCTTGTAGCGCATTGCCGCCGTGTCCCAGCACTTCCGCTCAAACGCATATCCGCGCTCCACGTTATCCAGTTCGCTTCGCAGCCGCTGCTTCATGGCGCTGGCCTCCTCGCGGGTAAAAACCTTGTGACGGTATCCCCAGTACAAGGCACGCATGGCAATATACTCCGCCATTTCCTGCCACGCACTGCCGGTGGGCATTGGCTCGCCGCGCATGGCAGCCGCTTCCGCTCTGGATACCTCCGCCATCTCACCGCACCTCCAGTGATAAATACCAGCTGAGGATATGTACAGCCGCATCATAACCGTGGCAAACCACCGCGTAATACCCATAGTCCATCAGGTGATTCACCCACCATCTCTGTGCATCTGAGGTTTTCCCGCTGGGCGTTTTCATCTCAATGTACAGGCCATGATACCCGCCACGCGCTACCGGCAGGCATAGATCCGGCACACCCTTTTTTACGCCCATAGCCTTGTCAGCAGCCACCTCCGCCGCGCCGCCGGTGGTTTCATTCTTGATGTGGTGCAGCAGTGCCAGCTCCGGCCATTGTTCACGGACAGACCGCTGCTGTGACCACTTGATGACCGCCTGCTGGTGATGTCTTTCCGATGCCATTTTTCACTACCTCCCTTTGCTCATCAGCCTGTTCAATATCTGGTTTGCTTGTTCCTTTGTCAGGCTGTCCGTGTTAAATCCCTTGCATATTTTTTTGATCATCGTGAGCTGCTTTTCCGTGGCAGGATTCTTCCCCCAGCGCTTGACCTTCTGCGTGTTCCAGATATACGCCTGCTCCTTCCGCTTGTTACAGAGCCATACATAGCAGCTGTCCAGCGCACTCTGCATGGGCCGCTTGTCCGATGTCACAGTTCCCAGCGTGATGCAGGTCATGCCCAGCTCATCCTGCGGCGACAGCACCAACCGCTCGTGCCCCAGCAGCGACAGCACCATCGACCCGTCCGGCAGCTTGAACCAGTTCACATCGTGCGTCTGGTATTTCTGCTCCTTGGCCCACAGATCTACGATCTCCACGTTCCGTATCCAGCTCTCCGGGCAGTCCGAAGCCGCCACCGCCTTCATGGGCAGCTCAAACAGCAGACCCTCCAGCTCGTTCTGCTTCCTCTGCGGCACGTTGGTCATGTCGATGCCCAGCAGTGACGGAGCCGTACAGATGGACGCCCGCCCCGTAATGCCCACGCAGTCGATCAGTGTCAGCCGCTCCTTGCCGGGATAGAGCCGCAAGCCCCGCCCCACCATCTGGCTATACAGGCTGTCGGACTGGGTGGGCCGTGCGATGATCACCGTCTCCACCCGGGGGATGTCCGTCCCCTCCGTGAACACCATGCAGTTGACGATGCAGGGGATCTCTCCCGCCGTGAACCGCTCAATGATGGCCGCCCTGTCCTTTGTCTCGCCCGTCACCACCACAGCGCCGGGTATCTTCGCCGCAATCTCGTTGGCATGGTTCACGCTGACGGCGAAGATCAGCGTGGCGCCCTTGGCGTATTTCCCGTAAGCCTCGGCAATGGCGTCCGCCGTACCCTCCATAGCCTCGTCCAGCTCTCCCGGCGCGTAGTCTCCGGCGCGGGTATGTACGGCGCTCAGGTCGTAGCCGATATCCACCCGCATACAGTAGATGTCGCACAGATAGCCGTTCTGGATGCCAAACCGCAGGTCACGGGCAAAGATGATATCCGAAAACACCGTGTCCAGCCGTACCTTGTCGCCCCGGTTGGGTGTGGCGGTAAATCCCAGCGTCAGCCGTGGCTTGAAATAGTCCAGTATCTTCCGGTAGGTGTTGGCCGCCGCGTGGTGGGCTTCATCCACAATGATGGTGTCAAAGGCGTCCGGTGAAAACTTGTCCAGCCGCCGCACCAGCGTCTGTACACTGGCGCTCACTACCTCCTCGCCGTGGCTGTGCTCTCCCGCCCGCTCCACGCCGTAGCTGCAATCGTAGTATTTCATGGGCTGGCGCACCAGCTCCTCGCGGTGGGACAAAATCAGGTTGCGGCCCCGCCGTGGTATGTTGGCAAACGTCACCGTCTTACCCAGCCCCGTGGCCATCTGGCACAGGTACGCTCCCGGCGGCTGCTCAGTTATGGTCTTGATGCACTCGCGCTGATAATCGCGCAATTCCATGTCATGCCCTCCTATTCCTGTGGGGATGTGGGACACTGTGGGACTGCCTGTCCCACGTGCAAACCGTTGGTATTAAATGCTTTGCGGACACCGTGGGACTGTGGGACATGAAAACGCGATTTTTTTATGTCTTTCGCGTGCGTGTGTATATATTCACAATATATACACACGTTATACATAGCCACTCTCTGCACACATCCCCTTATAGGGTGTGTATGTGTGTCCCACTGTCCCACACCTTCGCAAAATGTCCAGCAAACCGTTGGTATCAAAGGCTTTGCGGGTGTGGGACACATGTCCCACGTTGTCCCACATTCACAGCGGTAATTCGTCTACTTCCTCTGTTTCTGTCTCAATATCGGGCAGAATCAGGCAAAAGCACTCCGTCGGTACTCCGTTGATCCGGCGGGCCTTGGTGTTGTTCCGTCCCCGCGTCTCGATCAGGCACTTCTGCTTCAACCATGATACCGTCGCGCCAACGGAGTAGCCCGCGTCCTGCAAGACCCGTTCAAACACCGACCGAATGATGTAGGCCCTATACTCCTCCAGTGCACCCAGCACGTCCATGGTCTCCGACTTACCGATCAGCTTGTTGGAGTTCTGCGTCACCCAGTCGCACAAATACTTGTAGGCTCGCTCACCGGCGGACACCGCCGCCTTTGACGCCAGAAACTCCGATATCTGCTCCACGGTGATGGGCTGCTCCGTCCCGTTGAAGATCCAACGGCAGGCCAGCTCATCCGCCAGCACCACCGCTGCGGCCGCCATGGCCTGCTTCTCTGTGGTGTCCTGCACCGACAGCGCCCGGAACAACTCCTGATATCGTTCCGTGATCTCCTGCGGCACATCGTCCCCGGCGGCATACAGTTTCTCCACGAATGCCTTTCCCGCGTGACCGAAGTTCCGCTTCACCGCGCCGGACACCCGCATACCGTCCCAGATCACCACCCGGTCGGCCTTGCACTCAATGTCGATCACACGGTTCACCGCGCCGGCGCCGGACGCCTGCCCCGTCAGGGGACTTTCTCCCGTGGTCAGGATGCAATTTTGCCATGTTGGCGTCTTGTCCACGCCTCCTGACCGGTTTCCCCTCGTGCGGCCAACGCCCTGCGCCAGCCTGTACACATCGAAGTTTGTCTTCCCCTTCGCGTCCTTGGCAAGCTGTAATTCGTCCAGGCACAACGGCAGATTGTTCAAGAAAGCGGCGGTCTTCTCCATACCAACCGCCGTCCCGTCGAATGTCTTGACGTAGCTTCCTACGGCAGGGTCGCCCCACACGCTGGCGGCTACCATCAGGGCTACCGTCTTGCCGGTGCCGCTGTCCACGCCCCACAGGTGAACAAAGAATGGCAGGCATCCCAGCGGCTGCAGCAGCGGCGATGCAAAGGACGCCGCCAGCACGATCTTTGCCGTTACCGACATAGCCCGTACCTCTGCGGCCATCTGCCGCCACTTCTCAAAGCTGCCGCGCTCATGCACCGTCTGGAACATGGCGGCAAAGTTGGCGTCGCCGTCAAAGATCAACCCGTCCACATAGGGCGAAAAGCCCTCTCCGGCGATATAGCCGAACCGTCCTATACTCTTCCGCTCCGGTATGATGTCATAATTCAGGTTCTCCAGATCTCCGATGTAGCGGACAAAATTCCGCGCCGTTTCGCTGTTGACGGCGATACCGATTCCCGCCAATTCCGTTACTTTGTTGGCGCTGGCCAGTGTCCGCTTCTCTACGATGCACCTGCGCCACACAGCGCCCTTGCGGAACGCCAGCCGCAGCTTCTCCTCGCCGGTGTCGATGTTTACCAGACGCTCCACCGGCATCACCGGATGCGGACAGGCCACGCAGTCCACGCCGCCGAAGTTTCGCCTGATACCGCCGTCATCCGCCTCCCAGTCTCCGGCGTTCAGCTCCATCGGCTGACCGTCAAAGCAGGTGGGATTCCCGCCCACATAGACCGTGCCGCCGGAAGAACTCTGCTTCAGGCCGGTCAAATATGCTTTGTAGAACTTCTTCAGCTGCTTGAATCCAACGCCGGCGGCATACCGTGCCATGGCCTCGATCATCCGCTGGTGGACAAATGGATTATCGGCATACTCCCGCAGTTCTTCGTATGGCAGCGTGGTATACAGAAAATCATCCTCCGTGTACCGCCAATTCGGTACGATCTCTCGTTTCTTATCCAAATCCAGCCTCCAGTATCTCGTCCAATCTTGCTTCCAGCGCGGGCATGGCCTTCAGCGCATCCGGATACAGAGGATGTATCCAGATGCTGCCGTCCGCACACAGCACCGGCGGGAAGTATTTCACCGTTTCAAAACACTGCCGGTACTCTGCCGCCAGTACCCTGTATTCTGCACTGCGTCGGGCCTTTTCCGCTTGCTCTTCCCTCCGCTTTTCCAACAGCGCAGACCGCGCCCTGGGGGCGGGCCGCTCATATGTAAGGCGCAGGCCAAAGTCGCTGTCGATGCGCAGTACCGCCTGCCGGAAGGATATATCGAACAGCTTCATCACAAAGTCAATGACCGTTCCGCCGGCGTTGCACCCGAAGCAGTGCCATCCTCTGTCGCCGTCATAGACCTTCAGGCTCCCGTTGTTGTCGCCTGCGTGAAAGGGGCAGTGAATGTAGCCGCCTCTATTCGGTGTGAAGCCGTAAAATTCCACGACCTCCCGGGCCGTCAGCGTTTCTTTGATCTGAGCCGCCGCGTCAGAACGGCAGGTCGCCTTCATCCTCATCGACCTCCTGCCAGTCGTTGGCTGACACATTCACGGGGCCGCTGGCAGGTCTGGCACCGCCTGTATCTCCATCGCGCTTGGAATCGCCGAAATACATATTGTCAACGATCACCTCTGCGCTGCGGCGGTTATTGCCCTCCTTGTCCGTCCACGGACGGATCTGGAGCCGCCCCTCCACAACAGCCATGCGGCCCTTTGTGAAATACTTGGCGGCAAACTCGGCGGTGGAGCGCCACGCTACGCAGTCAATGAAATCTGTCTCCTTTTCACCGTCTGCACCCTTATAATTCCGGTCAACCGCCAGTGAAAAGCTGGCCACAGATGTCCCGCTGTTCGTGGTGCGCAGTTCCGGGTCACGGGTCAGGTGGCCCATAATGAAGATCTTATTCAGCATTCGCCCACCTCTCGGTAATCCACGATGCCCCGCAGCTTTTTGGTCATCCGGCAGTACGCGCACTTCCCGCACCGGCGTGGGGCGATCTTCCCCTCCTTGATGGCCTGATATCGCGGGGCACGATCCTCCACCTCCGCCAGCTTGGCGGCCAACTCAGCATCAGGGATGTACAGCGCTCCGATGTCCGGCACGTCCTCCTTCGTACCCACTGCCAAAACGAACGGCAGCATATGGCCCTCGATGGCCTGATAAATGGCGCCCTGAATGTCATAACCGTAAAACTGGGCAAAGGATACCTTGGCACGCTCTTCCTCCGACCACACATTGGCCATGTCCCGCATGACCTTCTGATCCACCAAGGCACCGTCGCACATCCCCATGACCTCTGCTGTCTCCGGGAACCGTTCCGCAATGCGGCGGCTGGTCTCGGCGTCCAGCAGGCTGTCGATCTTCACCTTGAAGGGGACACCCGCGATCTCGCCGGTCAGGATCACCTGCTTCTTTCCGGACATCAGCAGCATATACAGCTCGTCCGCCTCCATCCGGGCGATCACGTCCTGTGCATGAACGAACTCCGCTTTCAGGCTCCCGTCCCGCTTGAATATCTCCGGATGCTGTGCCTGAAACACCGGCAGCTCTCCAGAGAAGTAAGCATCCACATAGCTTCCGATCAGCATAGCTGTGGAGGCTGCGGGGGCGTATTCCCCCCGCAGCTCCGCCAGCGCCGCCGCCTCACATCGGTCAAAAGCCTTGAACTGGGTAGCCCCCATGTAGGCCATGTTCATCTCAGGGGAGAAATAGTTCTCCGCCGTCACCATAGGCAGACCCATTACAGCACCTCCCCGTCAATGACCTCGCCTGCGGCAGGGTCTGCTTCGGGCGTCTCCGGTGCTTCCGGTACCGGGGCCGATGCCGCCTCCTTGCGTTTCTGAGCGCAGGCGGCACACAGGGAAACGCCGTAATGCTTGGCGGTGTAGGCCGCCAGCCAGCCGGGGGTCTTGCCCATGGCCGCTTCAATGATGCCGCCGCAGTCCGCACACGGCGGCACAGGGGCTTCCTTCTTGACCCTCGGCTTAAAGGGCCGGATACGGATACCGTCCGTAAGCCCGCCATCCTGCGGATCACGCACCTTGTGGTCAATGTAAAGCTGGATCTGCTTGCCCACCAGCGTATCCGCCTTTGCATCGCCAAACAGCTTACGCAGCGTTTTGCGGTTGGTAGAGTTGATAATGAGAGGCCTTACCTGCATAATGCCCGGAACACGCTCTTCCTTGAATGAAAGTACATCCTTGTTTTCCTTGCCGCGCTGGAGCGTCACCATGCCGTTCCACAGGGCATCAATAGTCAGTATCGGCTCCACATCATCGTCGATGTCCTCAGCGCCGAGATATTCAGAATCACGCATCTGCCCCAGACGTTCGTCTCCGGTCAGCTTACGCAGATTATCTTTTGTCATCATAATTCGGTAACCTCCAATTCATTAGAATCCGTCACGCGGGTAGCGATCAGCTGCAGTCCCTTTGCCTTGCACTTGGCATACAGCTTGTCCCGGCTCTCCTTGTCCAGCCGTTCCGCGCCATCGACCAGAATGATTTGCAGCTGTCCCGGCTTGCTGACCGTGATATCCACGCACAGCTCCAGCAGCTCACCATCGGACAGGTTGGAAATGGGCAGGCCGTGGATCAGCGGCACGCCATTCTCCACCGTCAGTCCCTCAACGGGGATCGTTGCCGTTTCAAGAATTTTGGCGGGCAGTTCCCGCGCCAGTTCGATCTTGCGGGTCAGCTCCTGCGACTGCTCCGTAAGCGCGTCCACCTCATGCTGCATGGCCGTCATGCGCTGGTATTCATTGAGATGCTTGCGCATACGCTCCGCCGTATCCACCTCCTGCTGTAAGGCGGAAGTATCTGCCGGTGCAGCCTCCGCATACTCGCTGGCCGTACCCATGTCCTTTTCCAGTTTGGCAACGGCGGTCTCATACTTGGCGTGAACAACGGCAGCACGATCCTCCCGCCGGCACTCCAGACTGCCTAATTCCTCCTGCGCCGCGCTGATCTCTGCCCGAAGCCGCTCGATCTGGCCGGTCAGTTCAGAGCGCTCACGGGCCAGATCCCTGTCAATGGCAGCCAGCGCCACATCCCGTTCGCCGGTGATCCCACGCATCTTCGCGTCATAGCTGTCCCGGAAGGTCTTGGCCCGCTCGATGCGGCTGTTCTGATCCTTCAGGCGTTCCAGTTCGCGGTACTTTTCGCCGACAGGGTAGCTGTTCCATCGGTCATAGTCGTAGCCGGACGGAATATCCTTTGCAATGTCAGCGATAAATGCCTGTTTATTGCGGATATCGCGGTTCAGGTTCTGCCTCGACTGGAAATAGATGCCGTTCTCCGCCTGAATATCCGCCAGCACTTCAAGGATGTGCTTCGAGTAGTCAACGCCCTGCGGGATCTCGCCGAACTGCTCCCTGATCCAGTTGGTATCCCACGGAAATTCGATCAAAGAGAGGATCACACGGTTCTTCTCCTGCCGGGAGAGCTGGGTAAACTCCACGGGATTCAACTGGAGCGGCGTGAAGATCTTCGACAGGAACTCCGCAGGCCGCGTCTGAAGCATGGAGCCGTCCCGCACCTTCACCGTTCCGGCAGACTTGGCGCTCAGCGCCCGCCGGTCTACGGAAAGGCCGGAGTCCGTTTCGATGATGATCTCCCCCTCATCCGCGCCCTGATGCACAACATAGTCCCTGTCAGAGCGGTTGGTCAGCGCATACCGGATAGAATCCAGCACCGAGGTTTTTCCGCTCCCTTTGGGGCCGGATATCTCCACAGAGCCACCGCCCAGCGACATATCCTTGATGCCGAACATATTTTTAATAACGATTTTCGTTGTTCTCATTGACTTTTCTCACTTTCTCCCATATAGTGGGCTTGTATTTGATTGGCTTTGCCAGTCCCGCCCCGCCGAAGTGCCAGCTCCGGCGGGGCACCTTTTTGTTACATCATCACGACCACACGGCCGGCGTCGATATCATCCTTCAGAGCCGCCTCCAGATATGCCTTGATGGTCCTGCGGGCATCCAGCTTCCACATACCTCCATCAGCCTCGGTAAAGGTAATGCCCCGCTCGTCAATACGGATCAGGAACAGGCCCTCCGGCTGCTCCACCTCTTGGAAGGTACGGTAAGGACGCAGCTTCACGATCGGACGGATGGTGCTGTTCTGCTGGAGCGAAACGCCCTTGTTGGTCACGACGGTAGTGGCTATGCCGGTGTCGTTGTAGGTGACCTTCGCGCCGCAGGTGATCTGGCTCAGCAGCGTCAGGGCATAGTCCCTGTCACCGCCGTCCTGAAAACGTGTCTGCAAGGCGACAGCAGCCCTGTCAAAGGGCATCTTCACCTCGCCATCCCATCCGGGAACGTCCTTTGCCTGCGCCTCGTAGTAGAAAATACGCTCATCCCGCAGGTCGTGCTGGGGTTGGCCGAAGCACGTCACCGTCATATGATCCTTCACGGACAGGTAGAGCTTGTCCGGACGGTCTGCGCAGGTGCCTTCCGTCTTGACCATCTGCACCAGCGCGTCCAGGCTGTTCAGGGACAGGCAGCTCTGATAGACTGCCTCCGGGATGATCTCCTGTGCTTCGCCATTCTTGTTTACGGCGTAGGTGCGGTTATCCGCGTCCAGAATGATCGGCTTTGCCAGTTCTTCGATTTTCTCAATTGCTTCCTTCAGCATGGTATGTCTCCTTTCTTTTTTAGCCGCAGTTTACAAGTTTCAGGTGTGCCGGTGCTTCCTGCTCCGAGCCGTCAACGGCAATCTGGCCGGGGATCTGCGGGGCCATCTCAATGACCGTGTCCTTGTCGGCGGCATAGAGCATGGTGGTCGCGGGGTGCGTGGGGGCCAGCGTAGACTTCACGGCGCAGTTGACCACGATGTTCTGGCGGCTGTCATCAGGGCAGAGTTCCAGCGTGATCGTCACCTTGCGCTTGGCCTTGGCAGATGTGTTGGGGTCGAGGATGTTCTCGATCAGGCGCGGCATCTCATAGTCCACGCGCTCCTGAAAGGCTCCGCGGCACATCTGCATGATGGATCTCTGGGATTCTTCTCGTGTGGTGTTCATACGTCCTCCTTTTTCTCAGCCGCCAGCAGGCGGCGTTTTTTTCTTGCATACGCATTATCGGCGGCACAAAGGCCCGGATTCCTCCGCCGACGCTCCTTGGCGTAGGCGGCACGCGCCTCCCTGTGCGCCGCGTTGTACCGGCGGCAGCGTTCACGGTTGTCACGGTTTCGGTCTTTCTCCCGGCGGCGTTCTTCGGCTTTTCCGTCATAAAAGCCAACATGCTTGTAGCTGTCTCGAAAACAGGTGGTGCTACAGTAATAAGTGGTAGCCTGCTTTTTCCCGTCTCGAGGCACCTGCCGTATCCACGGCGATTCAGCAGTCGTAGAGAAGGTTTTTCCGCAGGTGCCGCAGGTGCGGATCAACGTCAGCCGCTTCTCTGCGATAGGTCTTCTGCGGCTCATCCCGACACCTCCCCCATCAGGTCAAACAAGGAGATGTTCATGTCCTCCCGCTCGAACTCCTGCAGGTAGCCCACAGCATCCCGGAAATACCCACTGTTCAGCTCACAGGCAAGGCCCTTCCGCCCCGCCTTGACTGCTTCCAGCGGTACCGTGCCGATTCCACCAAATGGGTCATATACAAGGTCGCCGGGATTGCTGTAGCGGTTGATACAGCGGTCTACAATGTCCAGCTGAAGGGGACAGACATGGAGCTGCTGGCGGCGCTGACTCTGGGTGGTGTTCAAGGTGCGCATCCGGTTGATATCGTCCCACACCTCATCCGTCCAGCTCCCCGGCGCCACCACCATGAAGGTGGCGGGCAGTTTTCCATTCTCGTCCAGCTCCTTTGCCATGCGGACGTGTTCGGCGTAGTCATACACCGTGCCCCGGCTGTACTTGCGGTAGGCTGCCTGGATCTTTCCGGTGTCCATGGACATGATCTCTTCCTTCGTCACCAGCCGGTCGCCGGAGGAGCGCCAGTACCCGTGGGCGTCTATCTGCCACTGGGCGCGGGTGTATTCCTCTTTGGTCTTATGTACCGGTTCGTCGGCGTAGGCTTTGCTCCGGTCGGTGGGCAGCTTCCGGAACAAGAGGATGTATTCCGGACAGCCTACGCCCATCTTGGAGCCGTCCTTGCACTGCTCCGTCCAGCCCAGCCGGTACGTCTGGTTGTTCTCCCGCACCACATCCGTGACCACGGTGATCATGCCGAAGTAGGCAAAGCCGTGCTGCATATAGTGCCGGATGCACATGGCATGGAACGGCTCCATGGTGGGCATTCCCATGCCGGTGGCGTTGCCGAACAGTACCCGATCCTTGACGTGGCAGCAGAACACGCGCCCCGGCTTCAGCACCCGCAGCAGGTTAGGACTGAGATAGTCCATCTGCTCAAAGAACCGGCGGGTATCCTCGTTGTGGCCGAAGTCGTTATAGCTGGGGGTGTATTCGTAGTGGTTGGAAAACGGGATAGAGGTCAGGATCATGTCCACGCTGTTTTCGGCCATCCGTGCCGTTTCCTCCACGCAGTCGTTATTCACCAGCGTGTAATTCTTGCCTTTTACTTCCACGCGCTCCACTCCTATACTTCTGGCCATGCGCTCCGTCTGCACAGAACCGCTCAGGCCGTATTTCTGCACGATCTCCCGCATCTTGCCCTGCAGGTACTCGTGCTGCTTCCATTTCTCCATCAGCACACGGTAAATGGGGTCTTCCGCCGCCGTGTAAATAATGTCGATCACCACCTGCTCCGTCTGGAGGAAGCGGTAAATGCGGTGTACCGCCTGAATAAAATCATTAAATTCATAGTCGATACCGATAAAAATCGCCCTGTGGCAATGGCGCTGGAAGTTGCACCCGCTGCCGCTCAGGCTCTTCTTGGTGGCAAACAGCCGGCAGCGCCCCTCCGAGAAGTCGATCACCCGCTTTTCCCGTTCGGCATAGTCCATGCTGCCGTAGATATCCACGGTGTCCGGCAGGGTCTTACAGATGGCGTGCCGCTCCGCCTCCAGATCGTGCCAGAGAAGGAAGTGCGCCTCCGGATCACTGTCCACAATCTCCTTTGCCACGGCCACACGGGCGTCAATGCTTTCCCGCTTTTCCCGTGATGCCTCCGCCAGCGATACCGCCGCGTCGTGCATCAATTTGAACTGGCCGTTCCGATCTGTGTCCTCGCCGTACCGACCCCACACAATGTGTGTCCGCACATCCAGCGGCGGAAGCGCATAGCCGGTGTCGTCGTAGCCCAGATCAGAGGGTTTTCCGATAAACAGCGCCCAGCTGGACACCCACAGCCAGAACTCATCCTCCTTGTGGGGGTACAGTGTCAGGTTGTTAGCCTTGGTGCTGTCCCGCTGGAAAAATCGCGTCAGAGCCTGTCCCGTGTCCATGATCTCCAGATACCCGGCGTAGTGGATCAGCTCCTTGTACCGGTTGGGCGACGGTGTCGCCGTGGATACCAGCTTGTACTTCACGCCCTGAAATTTCGGCAGAAATGTCTGGTAGGTCTTGCTGCCAAAGGAGCGCAGAACCGATGCCTCATCCAGCGCCACGGCCGTGAACCGCGTGGGGTCAATGTCCCCATCCCGCACCCGTTCATAGTTGGTCATCAAGATATCTCCGGCGGCGCTGTCTGCCTCCGCCATGGTGGTGATGTACTCCGGCGCCGCGTAATGCAGCAGCTCCACCGCGTCCCGGGTGAACTCCTGCCGGACGCCCAGCGGCAGCACGATCAGGGCCTTGCCGCCCTCATGGCGCACCGCCTGATGGCAGAACTCCAGCTCTTGCACAGTCTTGCCGAGACCGAAGCTCTCAAACAGCGCCCGCCTGCCGCCTCGCAGCGCCCACACAACAGCATCCCGCTGGTGCGGCTTCAGCGCCGGGTTGATCTCCTCCGGCGGCAGTGTAAAGCCCGTCTCGCTGGCCAGCACGATCTTGGAGCGCAGAAATTCGAGATAGCTCTCCATTACCGATGGTCCTCCAGCTTGTCCACCAGCCGAAGGATGCTGGTCGCCAGCCACGCCGCGCCAATGTAGGTAAGTACCCATGTGAACGTCATAGCTTGTCCCTCCTCAGCGGGGCATCACCCCGCTTTCTCCTCTGTTGATTCTTCCGGCCCGATTTTTGTTACAATGACCGTTCCGGTAAGGCCGTTGTTTTCCAGCGTTTTCTGCAGCAGATACTCCAGCGCCGCCTTGAAACAGTCCATTCGCAACACTCCTTCCGTTTACACGATATGCGGGCACTGCGTGTCCGCTTGCCTTGTGGTGAGGTGGATTTTCTGTGCAGTGCGATTCATAGCTATGCAAATCCCACGCATTTCTCCGCAGATCTCTTCGCTGCCGTGCCTCTGCTAAACTCTGCTTTCCACTGCGATGCTTTGCCTTTGCGTTATGCAATCTCTTCCCAGCGGAAGCGGCCCTTGCCGCTGTTGCGCCACTGTCCCATGCCGGAAAACCGCCCATAGTCCAGCCACTCCCGCACAGCCTTTTCATGATCGTCGCTCAGACAGACGGCGGTGAACTCACAAGTCGCGCCGGCGGGGATCTGTTCCGACAGAGCGAGGCTTACGCGCTCCCCCTGCATGGTCTGCGCTCGCAGTGGACGGGAGCACTCCCCCATCTCCCCGTCGAACAGGATGGGAATGTTCCGTGGATCCACGAAGATCAGCTTGTCGATTTCCTTCTTGAACGCCTTGATGCCGCTGGACACGGTCCCCTTGACCTTCCGCAGGCCGCCGCAGGTGTCCTTGAAAAAGCCTTTGATCTGATAGTCGTAGAAAAACGGTGTCCCATCGTTCAGCTTCGGAAAGACGGTTTTGCCCTTCTCTACCACGCCGTCCACACCGATGGCGGCCACTTCGTCCTCCATGGTGGCGGCATCCGGGGAGTTTCTGGCCACAAACGCACGGTAGATGTCAGGGTCACCGGGGCAGGTGCCCAGCACCGGCTCGGTAAATGTCAGCTTCACTTTGATCTCTTTCATGTCAAACTCCTTCCACGTCCACGGCATCGCTGATTGCGCCCTCCACGATCTTCAGCACCAGACGGCATTCCTGGTAGTTGACCGCGATATCCGATGTGACCAGCAACTTCACAATGCCGGCGGCGGCCTTCATCAGATTTGCCATGCGGGCCGGCGTGATGTAGTAGCCGCACTTCTGTATCACGCGGTCCTTTTCTTCATTCAGTCTCTCAACAGGTGTCATAGTTGTTGATCTCCTTTTTGTGGTGAGGTGGTTTTTCTTGCCTCCCGCCCGTCCCGTGTGCTACACTGAGCGGGAAAGGAGGTGGAAATATGCTGTTCAAAGATGAAAAAATCATCGACGTTGTCGAGGTGATCGGCGCGGATAACGCCAAACCTTATCTCGATGATGGGTGGGTCGTGTTAGGTGTTGTGACCTGCTACGATACCGATGACGGGAATTTCAGGTATTCCCTTGGCAAGATTGCATTGACTTGACATATCCTGCGTAAATACCGTTGAAATTTCTGACCCCGACAGCACACGCATTGTCCTTGATTGCGGCAAGGGCTTGCTCATGGCCGAACGGGTCAGATTTTTTCAGCCCATACAGATATTCATAAGGCTTCGTCGTTGTCAGAAACTCGCTTCTTGAAAATGTCGGTACATGCACCTCATCTACCCTCCTTTCCCGCCCGCTCCGTGCGGGCCGTTTTTGTCTAAATAATTAGACAGTCTACTCAAAAAAAAGCTTCCCGATTGTGGTGTCCAATGCGGAGGCAATCTTCTCAAGTGTTTTTGTAGAAACGCTTTTCTCCGGATTGTTCTCAATACTTGAGATAGTCTGTCTGCTGATGCCGCTTTTTGCAGAAAGCTCTTCCTGCGACATTCGGAGATATTCCCGTCTGTCCTTGATTTTATACCCCATCGTCACGCCTCCTTTCGTCTAATACTTTTGACACTACGATAATAACACCACCCTTCTTTCGTGTCAATAGCTTTTTACATAATTGTCAAATACTTTTGCTGTTTGTGTTGACTTTTTTATTTCTCCGATGTAAAATAAATTATACGAAGAAAGCGAGGATTCGCCGTGAAACTATCTGACGTAATAAAACGATACCGTATCGAACATGGCCTGTCACAGCGCCAAATGGGGGCGCAGTGCGGCCTTTCAACCGGATACATATCTCTTATTGAGAAAGAAATCAATCCGCAAACAGGGAAACAAATGGTTCCATCTTTGCCAGTACTGAATAAATTATCCGCAGGGATGGGCTTAACACTTGACGATCTCCTTGCTGTCTGCGACGATATGGACGTGACTCTCAGTGAAAAGGATTCCATTCTGCCCTCCAACATCATCCCCATGCCCGCCATGCGGAAGATCCCGCTGGTTGGCTCCATTGCCTGCGGTACGCCCATCCTCGCAGAAGAAAACTGTGAGGGGGAAGTGGATGTCCCCGACCACGTTCGCGCAGACTTTGCCCTCCGCTGCAAAGGCGACAGCATGATAAACGCCCGTATCTTCGATGGCGATATCGTATATATCCGTCAGCAGGAATCTGTGGAGCATGGCGAGATTGCTGCTGTTATCATTGATGATGAAGCCACGCTCAAAAGAGTATACTTGTATGAAGATCATATCAGCTTGGAGGCAGAAAACCCCCAGTACAGACCACTTGTATACTGGGGGGCTGAGATGAATAGTGTTCGCATTCTTGGAAGGGCTGTCGCATTTACCAGCACGATCAGGTAGCGCTTCGCCCACAAGGGTGCATGGATTGAAATTAGAGGGGGTACTTATGAATAATCTTTTCTCATCTATCGTCCAGTTATTGTACGGCGTTTTGTTTTGGGCTCTCATTCCTTGGATCGTGGCGGTCGTTCGCAAGACTCCTATCACAAAAAAGGGTTATCGCATATTGTGCATCATCTTCGCGGTACTTCCATGCGGGCAGATTTACGAAGCCCTTCGTGGGGAATTGAGTACCCTCGCTGCGAATTTTATTCCACTTGTGTTCGGTTTCGGTATGTACTTCCTCATCTTTTATGTCGGTACAGCTATCCTGAAAAAGCGCCATATGCTTGCCGGCGAAACCTGATAAAAAAAGACTGCCCCGGTCTCGCACACCGGAGCAGTCGCGTAGAACAAATCCACCTCACCACAAGGGGAGTAGTCTACCCTTTTATGGTAGCACACCCAGAAAGGAATGTCAAATGTCAGAGAAAAACATCATATCTGACGGAAAGGTTATGCGGGCAGCGTTATACCCCCGCGTATCCACCGAAGAGCAGGCCAAGTATGGTCTTTCTATCCATGACCAGCAAAATGATCTGGAGCAGTACGCCAAAGCAAACGGTATGAAGGTCGTTGGTGTTTTTGCCGATGCCGGCTTCTCCGCCCGCAAGAAGATTGAAAAGCGCCCCGCCATGATGGCCCTGCTGGATGCTGTCCGGCGGGATGAAGTCGATATCGTTCTGGTCACAAAGCTGGATCGTTGGTTCCGCAATATCGGTGAATACTACAAGGTGCAGGATATTCTGGAAGCCCATAACGTGTCGTGGAAAACCATCTATGAGGACTATGAGACCACCACCGCGTCCGGCCGCCTGAAAATTAATATCATGCTGGCTGTCGCGCAGGATGAAGCCGACCGCACCAGCGAGCGTATCAAAAAGATCAATGAGGGCAAACGCCTTCGCCGTGAAGCATTGACGGGCGATAAGCCCCTTGGCTATACCATCATAAACAAAAAATTCGTCAAAGATCCACAGACTGCGTTGGCCGTCGATGCATTCTTTCGAAAGTACATGGCCTGCGGCTCCGTCTCCGCCACGCAGGACTATATCCGCGAGGAGTTCGGGCTGACGATTCCCTACCAAGGGGCAAACAAGATGCTCCGCAGCACAGCCTATTACGGCGTATACTACGGTGTCGACGGGATGTGCCCCCCCTACATAACAAAAGAGCAGTATGACCAGATTCAGACCATGCGCCGTAAAGTCATCAAACGCACGGACGAAAACCGGATTTACCTGTTTTCCGGCCTTATCGTCTGTGGCGACTGCGGCGGTCGGATCGGCGGCAAAGTGAATCAGGATCACAAGACCTTTCACTATAACTGTTCTAATCACTTCTGTCGCCGTAAACCGTGCGGAAACAACCGCTCCATCAGTGAAAAAAAGCTGGAAAAATACCTGTTGGACACCGTTGAATGCAAATTGGAATCCTATAAAACGGAGTTCTCCGCTGTGCAGGAAAATGTAGTGGAGAAGGACTATCGCTCCGAGATCAATGCACTGCGCGGAAAGCTGTCGCGCTTGAAGGATCTCTATCTCAACGAACTGCTCACAATGGACGAATACAAAAAGGACTACGCTTCCATCACCGAAAAGATCCATGAACTCGAAATAAAGCAGCAGCCTCCGCGTCCTTCAAACCTGCCTCAAATTCAGAAGCTGCTCTCCCACAACTGGCGTGATATGTACGGTGCCCTTTCTCCCATGCAAAAGCGCGAATTCTGGAGGATCATCATCAAAGAAATTCGTTGGTATCCAGATAGGCATATCGAGTTCGACATCAATTTTTAATGCAAAAAACTACTACACAAGCAATACCCCTCTGTGCTGGGACTTAGAAACACACTTGGCATGGTCATTCCCCTTTCATCGAATGTCATCACCACATTTATATGGAAAACGGCGGGAGGATGTGTTATCATGTTGCCCACGAAATGAAAGGCGGTATGTACCATGAAAGCTGCACGTCCCTATCCCAAGATCATCATCACCCCCAAGGGGGAGGCCGCGCTGACCGGCGGACACCCGTGGGTCTACGAGGGCGAGGTCACCGCCGTGGACGGCGCGGCGGAGGACGGCGGGCTGGTGGACGTGGTGAGCCGCCGGGGCAGCTGGCTGGGCTGTGGTTTCTACAACAGCCGCTCCAAGATCCGGGTGCGGCTGGTGAGCCGCAACGCCAACGACGACTTCTCCGACGCCTTCTGGGAGCGGCGCATCCGCTACGCCTGGGAGTACCGCAAGACGGTGATGGGCGAGACGGACAGCCGCTGCTGCCGCGTGATCTTCGGGGAGGCCGATCTGTTCCCCGGTCTGACGGTGGACCGGTTTGAGAGCGTGCTGGTGACCCAGACGCTGAGTCTGGGCATGGAGCGCATCAAGTCCCGGCTGTTCCCCCTGCTGGCCAAGGTGCTGCGGGAGGATGGGCAGGATATCCGGGGCATCTACGAGCGCAACGACGTGGCCATCCGCGAGCTGGAGGGCATGGCGCAGGGCAAGGGCTGGTATCCCCTGCCCGGCGAGACGCTGCCGGCGCAGACAACGGTGGACATCGTGGAAAACGGCATCCGCTACACCGTGGATTTTGAGAACGGCCAAAAGACCGGCTTCTTCCTGGATCAGAAGTACAACCGTCTGGCGGTGTCCCGTCTTGCCAAGGGACGGACGGTGCTGGACTGCTTCACCCATACCGGTTCCTTCGCCCTCAACGCTGCGCGGGGCGGCGCGGCCCACGTCACCGCCGTGGACGTATCGGAGTTCGCGGTACAATGTGCGGCGGAGAATGCCCGCCGCAACGGGCTGGACGGCGTTATGGACTGCATGGCCGCCAACGTATTCGACCTGCTGCCCCAGCTGGAAAAGCAGCCGCGAAAATACGATTTCATCATCCTCGACCCGCCCGCCTTCACCAAGAGCCGCAAAACCGTAGCCAGCGCCATGACCGGCTACAAGGAGATCAACTACCGGGCCATGAAGCTGCTGCCCCGGGGCGGCTATCTGGCCACCTGCTCGTGCAGCCACTTTGCCACGGAGGAGCTGTTCATCAAGATGCTGCGCAGCGCCGCCCGGGACGCGGGGGTACAGCTGCGGCAGATCGAGGCGCGGCAGCAGTGCGCCGACCACCCCATTCTCTGGGGTGTGGAGGAGACGAATTACCTGAAATTCTTTATCTTCCAAGTGATCTGAAACGTAAAAACACCGGCTCATAGAGCCGGTGTTTTTCTGCGTTTGTCAGGCGGCGGGCGCATCCTCTGGTTCTGCGTCCGGAGCTGCGGTGTTGGCGGTGATGCTGTAAATAGGCTGGGCTATGCCTCCTGCCGCGGCATAGCATCGCACCGTCACTGCGTCGCCCACATTCAGCAGGATCAGCTCTGGGGTGTCGGCGGCCTTGCCGCTGTACCACACACCGTCGATTTGCAGGAAGTAGACGGTATTGCCGTCCATCACGGCGCTGCGGATGTCGCTGATAACGCCGCTGTGGGCGGCGGTAAGTGCCATTTGCTCCTCCGGGAGGGTCCCGGTCTCTTCGTCGATGAGATTGCCGTTGAGCAGCATCTGGCGATAGTTGCGCTCGCAGTCCGCCACAGTGGCGCCGGTAGCCACGATCTGGTACTGGCTGACATTGACCATGGCGTACATCTTCACCAGCTGCGCCGCGTCCTTCAGCGCCATGAAATAGGTGGGCTGGTCAGAGATGTTCAGCAGCAGCGGGAAGGTAGCCGTGTACCGCATCTGCTGCACCTGTCCCTCGGCGCTGTCCATGGCAGAGTATTCCTTGGCGCCGGCCACCAGATAAAAGCGCGTCTCCTTGGTGCGCTGGTTGGACAGGATAAAGCCGATGTTGGACTGGTCGGACACCACGGAGGTGACGCCGGTGTACATATACACATCGTCCCCGATGGCGATATAGTTATAGCCCTCGGTGGTGACGGTGACATCCCGCTGGCCAAACAGGGAGTTGATGAAGCCGTTGACATAGGTGCCGTGGTAGTCGTACTGCTGCATGATCAGCTCGGCGGTAAAGACGTGGTCCACCCAGTTGGGTACGCTGCCCACCTCGTAGTAGGCGCTCTCGCCGGTGACGGCGTTGACCAGCACCGCACCCACGATGTCCCGGCCGCCGAACAGGCCGATGGTGTGGCTGACGCGGGGACAGACCCACCACGGGTCGCCGTTCTCGTCGATCTCGAAGGCGGGATCGTCAAACATGAAGGTGGGGTAATGGAACCGCAGATGCCGGTACAGGTTGCGGCTGAAATGCTCGGCAGTGGTATAGTGGATCCCCTCATCCAGCCGCACCACCTCCACGTTCTGGGTGACCATGTCAATGATGAGGTAGGCAGGCAGACCCTGGGCGCGGTTATTCAGCCACTTGATAATGTCACCGTACCGCAGGGGCGTCACCCGGACGGGGCGGCCCTGATAGTTGATCTGGGTATAGTCCTCCGCCACCTCGAACTGGGACACCATATCCGCCAGCTCGCCCAGCTTGCGGTCGCCCAGCTTCATGGCAGACTGTGCATCCAGCATGGGGATCTGGTCGTAGCTGATCTCCTCCACCTCCGTGGCGAAGTCGCCGTCCTCCACCGTCAGCAGATCCCGGTAGCTGCCGGCGCGGAACAGCTGCCAGCCCAGCACGGCGCCTACCAGCGCGGTGACGGCGAGCCCTACGGCGACGATAAACGGGATGGTGCATTGCTTCTTCAAAAAGCCCACATAGCCCTTGACGCCGTCGCCTTGAAAGCCGGAGGTCAGCACGGCACACACGGCGTACACGGCGCAGCTCAGCAGCACGAAGATGTAGAATTCCTCGCTTTTCAGGTTGATGGGCGGCAGCACCGCATAGTAGTACACGGCGGCAAAGACCAGCGTCACCGCCAGATTCAGCAGCGTGCGGCCCAGCGGCGTTCCCACGGGCTTGCGCTCCTTTTTGGGGCGGGGCTGACGGCCGAAGCCCTGAAAGTTGGGATCGTTCCAGTTGATGTTCATAGGCAGTTTCCTTTCTGTATCAGTTTGCGCTTTGGGGATAGTATACCCCATCGCGGCGGATTTGTACAGAGGGCAGCTTCGCGGTATGTGCGCGAGATTGTCTCCGACGGCAGGGGATATTCCGCGCTGCGGCGCGGGTCACTTTTGGCCACAGTCCCAAAAGTGACCAAAAGGACTGCTTAAAACCTGCGGCTTCAAGACTTCCGCCGCGCCCCGCACATTGCTCCTTGCCATTCTGCGTTCCCCGCGAGCGGTACAGAGCACAAGCCACCCGAAATGTGGCATTGACCTGCTCCTATCCCCGCTACCGCTGGGCTTGTGAAATGTAGAACTGCGCACCGGCGCATTTCAGAGCAAAAGCGGCAGCGCACAGAGAAATACGTCGATTCCACGTTTCGGACGGATCAGAACGCACCGGCCAGCGGCGAAAGGAAATCCAAAAACCATTGGTTTTTGGCGGCGTTCTTTCCCCCATTTCTTTCGCTGCTGAAAGAAATGGGGCCGTCGGAGACAATCCCGCGCCAAGGCACGGAACATCCCCCTCCCTCGTTCAAAAATTATTTACACTTTTGGTCAAGAAAAGTCAAAAACAGGTGTTGACAATCAAAATGAACGTGCTATACTATGCTCAAGGTCAAAGAAAGGCAAAGTCAAAATCGATTTTGCAGAAAGGTGGAATGTGCGCATGGGCATCTCTGATATCATCGCCGGATTCATTCAACAGGAGCTGGAGGAGGCCGGCGGCGCGCTGGAGCTTCAGCGCAGCGATCTGGCGCAGCGGTTCAACTGCGTGCCAAGCCAGATCAACTACGTCATGTCCACCCGCTTCTCCCCCGAGCACGGCTACATTGTGGAGTCGCGGCGAGGCGGCGGCGGCTACATCCGCATCACGCGGGTGCAGGTGGACCGGCAGACGCTGTTGATGCACGTCATCAATTCCATCGGCGGCACGCTGGATCACGCCAGCGCACGGGCCATCACCCAGAATCTGGTGGAATCCGAGGCTATCAGCCGGGAGCTGGGGCAGGCGCTTCTGTCCGCCACCGGCGAGCAGGCGCTGCACTCCGTCGCCAAGGAGCAGCGCAACACGCTGCGGGCCGATATTTTTAAGCAGATCCTGATCCATTCGGTCTGATTTTTCAGCAAGGAGGTTACGATTATGAGATGTGATCGTTGTGGAAAGAACGAGGCTACGTTCTACTATAAGAGCAATATCAACGGCAAGGTGACGCAGATCCACCTTTGCCCCCAGTGTGCGGAGGAGCTGGGCTACACCGATTCCTTCCGCTCCGCCGGTATGACCGGCGGCCTGTTCGGAGATTTCTTCTCCCGTCCCTTCGGGATGCTGGAGCCGTTCTTCAACGGGTTTGGCTCCCGGATGCTCACCGAGTTCCCCGAACCGGTGGACGTACTGGGACAGGCGCGGGAGAGCGTGCCGGCCGCAGAGGAACACAGCGACCTGCTGCCCAAGGACGAGCAGGACGCGCTGACCAAGCAGCGCAAGCGCAACGCGCTGCAAATGCAGCTGAATCTGGCAGTGGAGGCGGAGCACTTCGAGGAAGCCGCCAAGCTGCGGGATGAGCTGCGGGCGCTGGAGCAGTAAGCCCGGCGCGAAACACCATAGCTAAGAGAGGAAGTGCTATTTTATGAGCGAGAATAAATTCACCCCCCGGGCCGAGGAGGCCCTGCGTCTGAGTCAGGAAGCGGCGGAGGAGATGGGCCACGGCTACGTTGGCTCCGAGCATCTGCTGCTTGGTCTGATCCGTGAAGAGGAGGGCATTGCCCACCGTGTCCTCAGCGAATATGGCGTCACCGATGAGATGGTGTGCGACGTGCTGCAGCGCAGCGTGGGCAAGGGCTTGTCCGGCACCGCGCCCAGTCAGGGTCTGACCCCCCGCGCCAAGAGCGTGGTGGAGCTGGCCGTGTCCGAGGCCGCCCGTATGGGCAGCAGCTATATCGGCACGGAGCATCTGCTGATGGGTATTCTCCGCGAGGGCGGCAACATGGCGCTGCGCATCCTGCGTACCATGGGCGTCGACCCCAAGAAAATGTACAGCAGCATCGTGCAGAAGCTGAACGACACGCCCCACACCGTGACCAGCGGCGCGTCCACCGCCAACCGCGAGTCCGATAAGAAGAACAAGACTCTTGCCGAGTTCACCCGCGACCTCACCGAGGCCGCACGCGCCGGCAAGCTGGATCCCGTCATCGGTCGTGAGAAGGAGATCCAGCGGGTCATCCAGATTTTGTCCCGCCGCACCAAGAACAACCCCGTTCTCATCGGCGAGCCCGGCGTCGGCAAGACCGCCATCGCCGAGGGGCTGGCCGAGCGCATCGCCTCCGGCGATGTGCCTGAGGAGCTGCTGGACAAGAAGATCCTGTCCCTCGACCTCAGCGGCATGGTGGCCGGCACCAAGTACCGCGGCGAGTTTGAGGAGCGTATCAAGAACACACTGGCCGAGGTAAAGAAGGCCGGCAACGTGATCCTGTTCATCGATGAGCTGCACACCATCGTGGGCGCCGGCTCCGCCGAGGGCGCCGTGGACGCCGCCAACATCATCAAGCCGGCACTGGGCCGGGGCGAGATCCGTGTCATCGGCGCCACCACCCTCAACGAGTACCGCAAGTACATCGAGAAGGACGCCGCGCTGGAGCGCCGGTTCCAGCCTGTCACCGTGGGTGAGCCTACGCCGGAGGCCACGCTGGAGATCCTGAAGGGTCTGCGCGACAAGTACGAGTCCCACCACAAGCTGACCATCACCGATGAGGCGCTGGAGGCTGCCGTGCAGCTGTCCAAGCGGTATATCGGCGACCGGTTCCTGCCGGACAAGGCCATCGACCTGATGGACGAGGCCGCGTCGCAGGTGCGTATGACCGCGGAGGCCTCCTCCCCCGACCTGAAGGCGCTGGAGGAGAAGATCACCGCGCTGCATCGGGAGAAGACCGAGGCCGTGGCGGCGCAGGACTTCGAGAAGGCCGCCCAGCTGCGGGACATCGAGAAGAACTATCAGGAGCAGGTGGAGATCGAGCGGGACAACTGGCGCAAGCAGCTGGCGCAGAACCGCGGCAATGTCACCGCCGACGATGTGGCCAAGGTGGTGGCCGGCTGGACCGGCATCCCCGTCACCCGTCTCACTGAGGACGAAAGTATGCGTCTTCTGAAGCTGGAGGAGAAGCTCCACCAGCGCGTGGTGGGGCAGGATGAGGCCGTCAACGCGGTGGCCAAGGCCATCCGCCGCAGCCGTGTGGGGCTGAAGGACCCCAAGCGGCCCATCGGCTCGTTCCTGTTCCTTGGCCCTACCGGTGTGGGCAAGACCGAGCTGTGCAAGACGCTGGCTGAGGCCATGTTCGGTGATGAGAACGCCATGGTGCGTATCGATATGTCCGAGTACATGGAAAAGCACACCGTCTCCCGTCTGGTAGGCTCGCCTCCCGGCTATGTGGGTCACGAGGAGGGCGGCCAGCTCACCGAAAAGGTGCGCAGAAAGCCCTACTCCGTGGTGCTGTTCGATGAGATCGAAAAGGCCCACGAGGATGTGTGGAACATCCTGCTGCAAATTCTGGAGGACGGCATCGTCACCGACTCCCAGGGCCGCAAGGTAGACTTCAAGAACACCATCATCGTCATGACCTCCAACGTAGGCGCCAAGAACATCACCGCCGACGCGGCGCGCCTTGGCTTCGACGGCAGTGAGAAGGGCGAGAAGGAGTCCGAGGAGGTGCGCTTCGACCGTATCCGCGACGCCGTGATGGCTGACCTGAAGCGGACGTTCCGCCCCGAGTTCCTGAACCGTATCGACGAGATCATCGTGTTCCGTCAGCTGACGGAGGACAACATCCGCGAGATCGCCCGCCGTATGCTGGACGTTACCGGCGCACGCATGGCCCAGCAGGGCATCACGCTGGCAGCGGACGACGACGCCGTGGCCGAGCTGGCCCGGGACGGCTTCGATCCCCAGTATGGCGCACGTCCCCTGCGCCGTGCCATTCAGAGCATGGTGGAGGACGCTGTGGCCGAGAAGATGCTGGAGGGTCAGCTGAAGTCCGGCGACACCGCCCACGTGCGGCTGCGGGATGGCAAGGTGGTCATCGAGAGCGAGGCGGCGCACGCTGCCGAAGCCCCCGCCGAGACGCCCAAGACCCCTGCGGAGAAATAAAGCGCAAGGAAGCACCCTTTTGGGTGCTTCCTTTTTGCGTAGGGTGCCGTTCACGCGGTCATATACGCCGCAGGCAGTCTGGAAACGGCAGAAAAAATACGTCCGGCAAGGCCGGACGTATTTTTTGTCCTCTTTGCAGCTTACAGCTGGGCCAGCGCCTGCTCCAGATCGGCGATGATGTCCTCGGCGTTCTCCAGACCCACCGACAGACGGATCAGACCTGCGGGGATACCGGAGGCCGCCAGCTCCTCCTCGGTGTAGGTGGAGTGGGTCATGGACGCAGGGTGCTCGATCAGCGTCTCCGCGTCGCCCAGAGATACGGCCACCGTGATCAGATGCAGGGCGTTGACCAGCTTGACGCCGGCGGCGCGGCCGCCCTTGACCTCGAAGGACAGCATACCGCCGAAGTCCCGCATCTGGCGGGCGGCGATATCGTGTCCCTCGTGGTTGGCCAGACCGGGATAGTAGACCTTCTCCACGGCAGGGTGCTGATCCAGGAACTCCGCCACAAGGCGGGCATTGAGACAATGCTTCTGCATCCGGATCTCCAGCGTTTTCAGGCCGCGGAGGATGAGGAAGGCGGAGAAGGGATCCATCACCGCGCCGGTCATGTCCTTCAGGCCAAACATCCGCACCTCGCTGCAGAACGCGGCGGAGCCCACCACGAAGCCCGCGATCACGTCGCCGTGGCCGTTGAGGTACTTGGTGGCGGAGTGTACCACCACGTCGGCGCCCAGCGCCAGCGGGTTCTGGAGATAGGGGGAGGCGAAGGTGTTGTCGCACACCACCTTGATGTCCTTATTGTAGCCGTGGGCCACAGCCGCCACGGCGGCGATATCGGTGATCTTCAGGTTGGGGTTGGCGGGTGTCTCCAGATAGACGGCGCAGGTATTGGGCTTCAGCGCCGCCCGCACCGCGTCCAGATCGGTGGTGTCCACGAAGGTGACCTCCACACCGTAGCGGGTCATGCCGTGGTTCAGCAGGGCGAAGGTGCAGCCGTACAGGGTGCCGTCGGCCACGATGTGCTTGCCGGCGGCGGCGATGCTCCACAGGCAGGAGGAGATAGCGCCCATGCCGGAGGCCGCGGCCACACAGGCCTCGCCGCCCTCCAGCGCCGCCACCTTGCTCTCCAGCACGGAAACGGTGGGATTGCCCAAGCGGGTGTAGATGTAGCCGCCCTCCTCGCCGGCAAAGCGGCGGCCGCCCTGCTCACAGCTGTCAAATACGAAGGTGGACGTCTGGAAAATGGGTGTGGTCAGCGCGCCGTACTGGGAGTCCTTGACATTGCCTGCGTGGATCGCTTTGGTACCGAAGCCGAAGTTCTGATCGTTCATATACGCATCCTCCTCATCATAGCGGGCCGCCGCAGCGGCAGTTTCATAGTACTTTTACACTCTAAAAGTACCACAAACACCGCAGGGACTGGTATTTCTAAAATTCCATGGCCTGATATCTATATTTTAGATAACGGAGATGGTGCATAAAGTACCACCTCCCCTGTAAAGAATATATAAATCGAGAAAATTCTCCATTCCATTTGCGAAATAAGGCAAAGTATCCAAGCATATTTCGCCAGCACGCCGCATAGACTGTTGAAATCGCATTATAACCATTTCCAATAGTAGAAAAATAGGCGCAGCAGCGAGGACAGATGGTTGCCATTTTCAGCAGAATGTGGTATAAGTGTATGCAGAACACACCTCCGGCTCTGTCCGGACGGCATTTATATCATGTTCAGGAGGGTCACACCATGAAAAAAATCATCGCCACCACCAACGCCCCCGCCGCTATCGGCCCCTATTCTCAGGCCATCGACTGCGGCAGCTTCCTTGTCACCTCCGGTCAGGTGCCTTTTGACCCCGCCACCGGCGAGTTCGTACCCGGCGGCATCACCGAGCAGACCCGTCAGGTGCTGACCAACGTGAAGGCCATTCTGGAGGCCGCCGGTCTCACCATGGACAACGTGGTCAAGACCACCGTGTTCCTGCAGAACATGAGTGACTTCGCCGCCATGAACGCGGTATACGCCGAATTTTTCACCGAGGGCCAGTATCCCGCCCGCTCCGCCGTGGAGGTGGGCGCTCTGCCCCGCGGCGCGCTGGTGGAGATCGAGACCATCTGCGTCAAGTAACTGCATATCCGCACAAAAACAGGCCGCACCCCACAGGGATGCGGCCTGTTCGTTATAGCTCCTCGCCGATTTCGGCGAGGCTGCGGGTCAGAATGGTCACAAACTTTTCTCCCGTCTCCGTCAGCGGCACGGAACGCGGCTTGATGTAGCCAAGGCGCATCTCGCGAACAGAGCCTGTCAGCGGAATGGTCAGCAGCCGGTCATCGCCGTACCCCTCCGGCATGACGCCGCTGCCGGTGGAGACGCAGTTGGTATGGGCGATCACATTGTACGCCGTGGCCCGGTCGCTGACGCAGACCACCTGATCGAACTGGGCGCCGGTACCCACCACCGCCTCCTCCGCGTACTGGTAATTGCTGTCGGACTGGGTGAACACCACATAGGGGTAGGTGTACAGCTGCTCCAGCCGCACCGACGGCTCCGACGCCAGCGGATGACCCCGGCGCATGAACACGCGGGGGCGCAGCTTCGCCAGCTGGAAGAATTCCAGGTCCTTCTCCCGCAGGATGCGCCCGATGAAATGCTCCGTCATGTCAGAGACGAAGATGACACCCAGCGCGCTCTGGCGGCGGAACACCTCGTCGATGACGGCGGCCATCTCCATCTCCTTGAAGCTCACCTGAATACGCGGCTCCTCTAAAAGGTGAAGGTACTCCACAAACGCCTTGGCGCAGAAGGGATAGCGCTGGGACGCCACGGAGAGCGCCACCCGGTTCTCCGCCTTGCGCTCGCTGTAATAGCGGGTGATGCGGCCGCTGCGCTCCACGATGGGCGCGATCTGCATCACCAGCTCCCGCCCGTCCTCCGTCAGCACCACGCCCCGGTTGCTGCGGCGGAAAATAGTGATGCCCAACTCCTTCTCCACCTCTAAAATGGCGGTGGACAGCGCCGACTGGGATATGAACAGTTCCTGTGCCGCACGGTTCATGGAGCCGCAGCGCTCCACCTCCAGAATGTAGCGCATCTGCAAAAGCGTCATCTCCACCCCTCCTTTTTTCCAGCATACAGGAAGCGTCGGCATTTTGCAAGAAAAAGGCGGTATTCGATTGACACCCCCCTCCCGCTCCGTTATACTACCGGTGTATCAAGAGGAGGTGCATTCTATGAAAAAGTGTTTCGCATTTCTGCTGGCGCTGGTACTGGTCCTGAGCCTGACTGCCTGCGGCAGCGAGAGCCGGCAGCTGGTGGGCGCCTGGCACGGCAGTATTCTTCCGGGCATCACACAGAAGCTGAACAGCGTGGTCAGCGACGCACTGGGTACGGAATACACCTCCGAGCAGGAGGCCGATCTGTGGCTGAACGCCGTATTCAACAAGGACGGCACCTTTACCATCTCCATGGATACAGACGCCACCGCCGCGTCTCTCACCGGCTATATGGAGGCGCTGCGCCCCACCATTGTGGAGCTGTGTTATCAGGAGGCGGAGAAGCAGGGGATGACCCGCGAGGAATACGACAAGGCGCTGGAGGCATCCGACCTTACCGTGGAAGGTCTGGTGGACACGATTCTGTCCGCCCTTGACCCCGCCGCTCTGCTGGGTGCCATCGGCGACAGCAGCATCACCGGCTATTACAAGCTGACAGGCGGCCGCCTGTACCTCAGCCAGCGCAGCGGCAGCTTTACCGAGGAGGACTCCACCGGCTGTGACATCGGCAGCAACGGCACCGTTATGTCCTGGAACGACGATAACGGCCTGTTGAGCAGCGCGGAAATGGTCGGTATCACGGCGCCGATGCTGTGGGAAAAGCAGTCATAATAACGCAAAAAAGAACAACCCTGTACGGGTTGTTCTTTTTTTGCAGTTCTTGTTCCGTACGATTCAGTCGCCCATGGGTGCGCCGCAGTGGGGGCAGAACTTGTCCTCGCTGACCGCGCCGCAGACGGGGCAGACCTTGACGCCGATCGTCTCCTCCTCCACAACGGGCTCCGCCTTGTAGGCGGCCTTCTCTGCCTCCATCTCGGCGATGCGGGTCTTGGAGGCGTTGACGGCGGCCACCACATCCTTCACGGCATCGGGGATCTCGCCGGTGTACTCGGAGATAAACCACTCGCCGATGGCGCGGTAATTCTTCTCCAGCTCACGCTGCTCGCTGAGGATGGCCATATTCAGTTTGGCGGTATTCGTGGCGGTCTTTGCCTTATCCGCAGCGACCTCCGCCAGATCCTTCGCCTTATCCACGGCAATGTCGGCGTAGCCCTGTGCCTTCTTGCTCAAGCTGTTCAGGTTGTCCAGAATGCTCATGATGGTTCTCCTTTCAAATATTGGTGTTCTATTGGTGTTTAGTATACCGCGTTTTTTCCGCCGATGCAAGCGGACATTGCCGAAATTTACACACTGTTCACGGGGTGCTCAGTGCTCGATCCAGTCCGCCGCCCGGGACACCGCCCGCTTCCAAAGCCGGTAGCTCCGGTCACAGTCCGCCTGCGTCCCCTCCGGCAGGAATACCCGCTGACTGCGGCGCAGGGTCTTCAGCTCCTCCAGATCCCGCCAGACGCCGCAGCTCAGACCCGCCAGCACCGCCGCGCCGAAGGCGGTGGTCTCCACCATCTCCGGGCGATCCACCGGGATACGCAGCAGATCCGCCTGCATTTGCAGCAGGATATCGGACACGCTGGCGCCGCCGTCCACCCGCAGCATGGTGATGTCGCACCCGGCGTCCTGCCGCATGGCCATCATCAGGTCGGTGACCTGATAGGCAATGCACTCCAGCACGGCGCGTGCCAGATGCCCCCGGCCGGTGCCTCTGGTGATGCCCAGCACCGCGCCCCGGGCGTACATATCCCAATAGGGTGCGCCCAGCCCCGTAAAGGCCGGCACCACCACCACGCCGCCGCTGTCCGGCACCGTAGCCGCCAGTGTGTTGATCTCCGGTGCGGAGCTGATGATGTGCATCTCGTCCCGCAGCCACTGGATGGTGCTGCCGCCGTTGAAGACGCTGCCCTCCAGCGCATAGGTGGTCTTGTCCTCCACCTGCCACGCCACGGAGGTCACCAGTCCGGCGCGGCTGCGTACCGGCGTATCGCCCACGTTCATCAGCGTGAAGCAGCCGGTGCCGTATGTATTCTTGGCCTCGCCAGGGGCAAAGCAGGTCTGTCCGAACAGGGCGGCCTGCTGGTCGCCGGCAGCGCCGCATACCGGTACGCCCGCCAGCTTCTCCAGCCCCTCGATGCCGGGCTTTACCACGCCGTAGACCATACTGTTGGGTACAGGGCGGGGCAGCATGACAAGCGGCACGCCCAGAATGCCGCACAGCTCCTCATCCCAGCACAGGCGGTGGATGTCGAACAGCATGGTGCGGCTGGCGTTGGAGTAGTCCGTGACGTGCTGACCGGTGAGCTGCCAGATGAGCCATGTCTCCACAGTTCCGAACAGTATTTCGCCCTTCTCCGCCCGCTGCCGGACGCCGGGTACGTTGTCCAGCACCCAGCGGATCTTGCTGCCGGAGAAATAGGCGTCGATAAGCAGACCCGTGGTGGACTGGATGCGCTCGTCCAGTCCCTGCCGCTTCAGTTCCTCGCACAGCTCCGCCGTGCGGCGGCACTGCCAGACGATGGCGTTATAGACGGGCTTGCCCGTGGCCTTGTCCCAGAGAATGGTAGTCTCCCGCTGGTTGGTCACGCCGATGCCGGCAATAGCCCCTGCCGGGAGCCCTGCCACGGCCTCCGCCGCGGCACGGCGCTCCGTCTCCCATATCTCCATCGGGTCATGCTCCACCCAGCCATCCTGCGGATAGTGCTGGGTAAAGGCGTGCTGTGACATGGCCGCGATGCGCCCCTCCCGGTCAAAGACGATGGCGCGGGAGCTGGTGGTGCCCTGATCCAGTGCAAGGATGTGATCGGACATAGCTTCTCCTCTTTTCTTTTTCGTTTTTGTGTGGTACACTGTCTGTGAGATGATACCGTCCGCTGCCTCCCGCCGTCCGGTCAGGCCGGGCGGGGAAAAAGGCGGCAGAAACGGTCGCTGATAGCCGTCTTGCGGCTATTATACCACGAAAGGAGCGGGATTTCCATGACGAATATGACCGAATTCACCTTCCTGTCCACCGACGGGAAAACGCAGCTCCACGGTATGCGCTGGGAGCCGGAGGGCGGCAGCGTCCGCGCCGTCCTTCAGATCTGCCACGGTGTGGCGGAGCATATCGCACGCTATGACGCCTTCGCCCGCTATCTCAATGGTCTGGGCATCGCGGTGGTGGGCCACGACCATCTGGGTCACGGCCTGTCCCTGCCGGAGGGCGGCACCCCCGTCTATTTTGGCGAGAGCAACACATGGACCACGGTGGTGGACGACATCTATGTCCTGCACCAGCGCATCCGCCTGTGGTATCCCGATGTGCCGCTGTGCATCATGGGCCACAGCATGGGGTCGTTCCTGACCCGCACCTACCTCATCCGCTACCCCGGCACCGTGAAGGCCGCCGTCATCATGGGTACCGGCTGGCAGCCCAAGGCGGTCATCGCCGGCGGCATGGCCGTCGCCAAGGCCGTGGGCGCCGTGGTGGGTGAGAACGGCACCAGCGATCTGGTAACAAATCTGGCCTTCGGCGCTTACAACAAGCTGTTCGCTCCCAACCGCACCAGCTGCGACTGGCTGTCCGCCGACGAGGGCAATGTGGACGCCTACATGGCCGATCCCCTGTGCGGCGCCGACGCCACGGTGGGTCTATTCCGGCAGATGCTGTCGGGCATCCGCTTCAACCAGAAGCTCAGCAACCTGCGGCAGATGGATCCCCGCATCCCGGTGCTGTTCGTCGCCGGCGAAAAGGATCCGGTGGGCGACTGCGGCAATGGCGTGCGCCGGACGTATCAGGAGTTCCGCCGCGCCGGTGTGCAGGACTGCACCCTGAAGCTGTACCCCGGCCTGCGCCACGAGATCCTCAATGAAAAGGCGCAGCAGCAGCAGATTTTTGAGGACATCGGTCAGTGGCTCACCTCTAAGCTCTAAGCGGTACGCAGCGCCGACGCCAGACGGCGCAGGGAGAGAAGATCGATATCCCCGCCCCGGCGCAGCACACGGGCGGACAGGAAGCAGTCCGCCACGAACACCAGCAGCACCGCCAGCGTGATGACCGGCGGGATGCGCGCCGCCAGCGCCGACACCCACGGATGGACATACCGCACAGTCAGCGCCGCCAGCGGCCCCCATACCAGTGCGAACGGCACGCAGACCCGGCGGTTCAGATCCATCTTGGTGGCGCTGTAATCCCAGAACAGGACGCCCAGCAGCCGCTCATAGAGGAGGTGGACGACGTACTCCACCGCCGTGGCCGTCAGGCCGCCGTACAGTGCCAAACGCCAGAATGTGCCGGTCATGTCCGGCGGCAGATGCAGCACCGCCAGCATGGCAAGGCCGTACACCGGACACAGCGGCAGCAGCAGAAAGCATTTCCGCACCTGATGGGGCGAACGGCGCACCGCCGCATACAGCTTCTCCAGCACATACCCGCCGAAGCTGTACAGCAAAAACAGCCAGAACCAATAGAAACGCATACGATATCCTCCGCCTGTGATTTTTCGTAGTTTGCGCGGCGGAGGCACCGACGATACAGGAGGAACGAGATATGACGGAATGGGAAGCCCTGCGGGAGGAATGCCTGCACTGCCGCGCCTGCACGCTGGCGGACACACGGACAAACGTGGTCTTCGGCGTAGGCGCCGAGGACGCGGAGGTGCTGTTCATCGGCGAGGCACCGGGCGCTAACGAGGACGCGCAGGGCGAGCCCTTTGTGGGCCGCGCCGGTAAGCTGCTGGACGATATGCTGGCCATGATCGGGCTGGACAGAAGCCGCATCTACATCACCAACTCCGTCAAGTGCCGTCCGCCCCAGAACCGGGACCCGCTGAACACGGAGAAGGACGCCTGCCGCGGCTATCTGTCCCGGCAGCTCGCGCTGATGAAGCCCAAGATCATCGTGTGCCTCGGCCGCATCAGCGCCATGGAGCTGATCCGTGAGGACTTCAAGATCACGCAGGAGCATGGGCAGTTCTTTGAGAAGGACGGCGTTCAGATGATGGCGCTGTACCACCCCGCCGCCCTGCTCCGCGACCCCCGGAAAAAGCCGGAGACCTTCGAGGATCTGAAGCGCCTGCAAGCCAAGATCCGGGATATCTGTGACCACACGCCCATTGAGTTTACATAATATCGCCATGAGGATCGAACACATCGCCCTTTATGTGCATGATCTGGAGCGGGCCAGAAATTTCTTCATGCAGTACCTCGGTGCCAGTTCAAATGCCGGGTATCACAATCCCCGGACGGACTTCCGCTCGTATTTCCTGACCCTTGACGACGGCGCGCGGCTGGAGCTTATGCACAAGCCGGATATGGCGGACCTGCCGAAGGCACCGGACCGCACCGGCTACGCGCACATCGCATTCAGCGTGGGCAGCCGGGAGCGGGTGGACGCCCTGACCGCGGAGCTGCGCGCCGCCGGATATGAAGTCGTCAGCGGCCCCAGGATCACCGGTGACGGCTATTATGAGAGCTGCATCGCCGTTATTGAGGGAAACCTCATCGAGATCACCGTATAAAAAAGAGAGGTGACGCGGAGCGTCACCTCTCTTTTTTTGCTTCTTTTAATACGCCACGCCCCAGTAGATGTCGGTGGTGGCGGGCTTGCCGCACATAACGCACTTGCCCTCGGTGCCGGACTGCTTCAGCGGCATACAGCGGCTGGACACGCCGGCCTTCTCCTTCATGGCCAGCTCGCACTCCAGACTGCCGCACCACTTGGTACGGGCGAAGCCGCCCTTGCCCTGCGCCATCTCCTTGACCTCCTCCCAGGAGGTCAT